>CENJ01095336.1_pt1 | contig 28862 bp, 25 predicted proteins | sample 356161 | NCBI WGS metagenome assembly CENJ01 (sample SAMEA2619531, study PRJEB7988) | marine metagenome | biome: marine biome (ENVO:00000447); feature: surface water layer (ENVO:00002042); material: "saline water (ENVO:00002010), including plankton (ENVO:xxxxxxxx)" | depth 5 m | reverse complement strand
ATCGGTTCTTCTACCAAGCGCACATCCCTCGCCCCGGCAGACAGGGCGCTCTCTCGAATCGCCCGACGCTCGACTTCCGTCGATTTGCAGGGCACACAGATCAAGACTCGCGGGCTTGGGCGAATAAAGGAGTTCTCATGAACCTTGGAGATGAAGTACTTAAGCATCTTCTCGGTGACCAGGAAATCGGCGATCACTCCGTCCTTCAACGGTCGAATTGCGGTGATGTTTCCGGGCGTTCTACCCAGCATCCTTTTGGCATCGAGGCCCACGGCGGCGACAGATTTTTGATTGCCCTGAGAGCGCAGCGCCACCACGGATGGTTCGTTCAAAACGATGCCACCATCCCGGACGTATATCAGGGTGTTCGCCGTGCCTAAATCGATGGAGAGATCACGAGAGAACAGCCCGCGGAAATTTTTTAGCATTTTCAGATTGGCATAATAAAATAGGCCGTAATGATAGGCATTTAGGCCGGGAAAATCACCGTCTCAAAAGCTTAGATAGAATGGAGAAACGAAGGCGCGTCCGCACTGCCTGACGAATTTTTCGCGCCAAATTAGCCTCTGGGGAAGCATAAGATTCGGCTGCTTGCTATGCTTATCCCCTGAACGAATTCTTTCAATAAGATGGGACCCAGACTGTCAATGAGCGACTCCTCAGATGCTGGTGTAAACATTAAACACCTCGCCCGACTCTCCCGTTTAGCCATTGATGCTGATGCAGCAGCAGCCAGCGCCAAGGAGTTACAGTCCATTATTGAAATGATCGATGCCATGCAGCAAATCGAAACAGACGGCGTTGATCCGTTAGCCCACCCGCTGGATATTAAGGCCAGGCTCAGGGCAGACCAAGCCAATTCCGACATTGACCGATCCCGCTTTCAGGACATCGCCCCTGAGACTGCGGACGGCTATTATCTGGTTCCGCGGGTGGTTGAATAACGATGTCGGAATTTCAATCCATTACCCAGATGAGCGCTGCGCTCCAGCAAGGCAAAATCTCAAGCCGAGAACTCACTCAGCAGCACCTTGATGGAGCCACAGCAGGTAACCAAGCCTTGAATTGCTTCATCTCGATCAATGCCGAAGCTGCCCTCGCACAAGCAGACTACGCCGACTCGCTGATCGCCGACGGCAGCGCGGGCCCGATGACGGGCATTCCCATGGCACACAAAGACATTTTCTGCACCCAAGGTATCGCGACGACCTGCGCCTCAAAAATGCTCGAGAACTTTACTGCCCCATATAACGCGACCGTGGTGGAAAAGCTCAACAAAGCCGGCATGGTCTGCATTGGCAAAACCAACATGGACGAATTCGCCATGGGCTCCTCAAATGAAACCAGTCACTTTGGAGCTGTCAGCAATCCCTGGGACCTAGATCGCGTCCCCGGCGGATCGTCAGGCGGCTCGGCTGCCGCCATTGCCGCTGGCTTGGTTCCGCTTGCCACGGGCACCGATACCGGCGGTTCGATTCGTCAGCCATCTGCGTTATGCGGCATCACCGGGCTAAAGCCCACCTACGGGCGAGTATCGCGCTTTGGCCTAATTGCCTTTGCCTCGAGCCTCGATCAAGGCGGACCCATGGCGCGAAGCGCGGACGACGTTGCCAGATTATTGGGCTTGATGGCTGGTTTTGATGCGAAAGATTCAACAAGCGCCCAACGCAACGACGACTGGCAAAGGCACCTGACCCGCGACGGTGCGCCTAAGATGGAGGAACAACTGACCATCGGCCTGCCTGAAGAATATTTCGTCGGGGAAGCACACCAAGCCGTCTATCAGAGCCTGCAGCGAGAACTGGAAAGCCTAGGGCATCGCCTGGTCCCCGTTAAGATGCCCCACACCGGGGCCGCAGTGCCAGCCTACTACGTCATTGCCTCGGCGGAGGCTTCGACCAATCTTTCTCGCTACGATGGCGTTCGTTTCGGACATCGCTGCACAAATCCCGACTCTCTGCAGGACCTCTACGAACGCTCGCGCAGCGAGGGTTTTGGAGAGGAAGTAAAGCGCCGAATCCTAACCGGCACTTATGCGCTGTCAGTGGGCTATTTTGACGCCTACTACATTAAGGCCCAGAAAATCAGGCGCCTCATTGTGCAAGATTTCGAACACGCCTTTACCCAGGTTGACGTGCTGCTCACGCCAACAGCACCCACGACGGCCTTTGCCAAGAACCAGCACGTCGCAGACCCTACGGCCATGTATCATCAGGACCTTTTCACCGTACCCACCAGCCTGGCTGGATTACCCGCACTCTCTATGCCGTGCGGCTTTAGCCAGGGACTGCCGCTCGGGGCTCAGATCATCGCGCCTGCCTTTCGCGAGGATTTGGCGCTGGGCTTGGCCGCACAATATCAACAGCAATCTGATTGGCACCTACAGCGGCCGGAGTTTCAAACATGATGTGGGAAAGCGTTATCGGCCTGGAGATTCACGTTCAGCTGGCGACTCAAAGCAAGATTTTTTCGGATGCTCGAACCGCCTTTGGCGCGCAACCCAATGCTCAGGCCTGTGCGGTAGACCTGGGGTTGCCGGGCGTTCTTCCCGTCATCAACGAGCGCGCCGTTGAGATGGCTATTAAATTTGGTTTGGCAATAGGTGCCGAGATCAATCTTCACTCCATTTTTGATAGGAAGAATTATTTTTATCCAGACTTACCCAAGGGATATCAGATCAGCCAGTTCGAGACCCCCATCGTGGGCACGGGCTGCATTGAGATCACCACGGCAAGCGGCACGCGCCAAATAGGGATTACCCGCGCTCACTTAGAGGAAGACGCAGGCAAGTCCGTGCACGATCAGTACCCGAGTCAAACAGCCATTGACCTGAACCGGGCGGGAACGCCGCTGTTGGAAATCGTCTCTGAGCCGGATATGCGCAACGCGCAGGAGGCCGCTCATTATTTTCGCAAGATGCACGCCTTGGTCACCTATCTTGGCATCTGTGATGGCAATCTAGCGGAGGGCAGCATGCGCTGTGATGCGAACGTATCGGTCCGGCCCCAAGGCCAGGCAGCCTTCGGCGAACGCACGGAGATCAAGAACATCAACTCATTTCGTTTCGTCGAGCAAGCTATCGAATTTGAGATCGCACGCCAGATTGACGTACTCGAAGCTGGCGGATCGATTAGCCGCGAAACGCGCCTCTATGATCCAGATCGAAATGAAACCAGGTCCATGCGCGGTAAGGAAATGAGCGAGGATTATCGGTATTTCCCGGATCCTGATTTGCTCCCGCTAGAGGTGAGTCAGGCCTATGTCGACGAATTGAGGTCGCAACTGCCAGAACTTCCCGATGACCGTAAGGCTCGATATGTAAGGGAACTCGAACTGTCGGAGTACGATGCAAGCGCCCTAAGCCTTGATCTACAGCGCGCCGAGTATTTTGAAGAAGCATTCACCGCATCCGGCAATGCCAAGCTGACGGCCAATTGGGTGATGGGAGAAATATCTGCCTATTTAAACAAGCATGATCTCTCCATAGCGCAATGCCCGGTGGATGCCAAAAATCTCGCTGTGCTCATTCAGCGGCTGGACGACCAGACGCTGTCATCAAAAACCGCGAAGACCCTATTTGAGGCACTCGCGCACCCTGAAGAAATCCGTTCGGTAGATCAGCTCATCGGCGATCTCAATCTCGCCCAAGTGAGCGATGACGGCGCGCTAACCCAGATTATCGAAGGCCTAATCGAGGAACACCCTCAGCAGTTCGCAGAGCTTTGCGCAGGAAAGACCAAGATGATGGGATTCTTTGTGGGTCAGGTTATGCGCGCAACCGAGGGGAAGGCCAACCCCAAGCAGGTCAACGAGATTATTAACGGCAAGCTGTAGGCCAACTTAATCATTCAGCATCTCATTCAGCGTCTTGGAAATCGGCGGCAGCCCTCAGAACGTCGCGACGAGATATTTGCCCCAGCAGCACGCCATCCTTGACCACCGGGTAACGCCGCTGGTGCTGAGACAAAAACTGCTCCGCGAGGCTCACAATATCCATATCGGGGTCGACGCTTTCCACCGGATGCTGCATGAAATCCGACGCAATCCCAATGGCCTCGTTGTAGTAGCTGTCCTGCAAGAAAACTCGGATCAGGTCAACTTCTGACAGGATGCCCAGAAGGTTTCCCTCCTCGTCTAACACCGGCGCGCCTGAAATACGATGCTCCAATAGCTTACCCACTGCCTCAGCCACCGTTGTCTTGGCATTGAAGGTCAACAGACGCGTGGACATATAGTCTCTAACTTTGAGTGATTTCATAGGCGGAATCTAATCGTTTGGCCTAGAGATGGTGCCAAATTAACGCCGCGGCGTAATAGAATCCAAAAATATGACGGCAGCTTCACTAATACCTGTGGGTGCTATCGCATTACCATTGAACCCCGGGCGTTTGTGGATAAATCCGACTTTAGACGCCGGGTTCTGTCCACTAGGCGCTTTCTCGCTGTGGGTGTAAGCTACTTTCTAGGTCAAATGACATAGAAGTTTAGGGGAGTTCATGAGCGATAAACCGCTACCAGCCGTTCCTTATATCAAAATACCCGACGGTGCTGATCCGTACCTCGAGGCTCAAAAGTGTGGCAGCTGTGGATCCACCTTTTTAGGGGAACGCGATGTCTGCTCCAAGTGCGGCGCAAGAGATCAAATGTCTGCTATCAAACTGCCTAACAGCGGCAAACTCTACTCGTTTTCCATCGTTCATCGTTCCTTCCCGGGAATAGAAGTACCCTATATCAGCGCCATCGTTGATCTGGATGACGGCACCGCGATCAAAGGCAATTTGATAAACGTTGAGCCCGATCCGGAGAAAATTGAATTCGACATGCCCGTGGAGGTGATTTTCGCAGATGCCCTGGGCCGGAAAGACAAGGAAGGCAATAGCTATCTGTCCTATTTCTTTCAGCCCAAACAATCCTGAGCTAACAGTAGATAAGCCTAAATGGAGAGGAGAATAAAATGACAGACGCCTATATCGTCGGTGTAGACATGATCAAGTTCGGGCGTTTCCCGGATAAAACCGTACCCCAGCTGGGTGCCCAAGCGGCACTGATGGCCTTGGATGACTGTAGCCTAAAAATTCAGGATATGCAGGCGCTTTACTGCGGCAATCTGGGTCAGGCTTCTGCCATGGTGGGTCAGCGGGTGCTGCAGGAAATCGGACAAACGGGGATTCCCGTGGTCAACGTCGCCAACGCCTGCGCCACGGGCGCGACGGCCTTTCGCGAAGCCTGGGCCTCGGTCAAGGCTGGCCTTTACGATGTGGTGATCGCCGTGGGCGTTGAACAAATGGGCAAGGGATTGCTTGGCGGCGGAGGCGGCAAGGCCGGGATTCCGAAAGAAGGCCTAATGGGTTCCGGCACCATGCCTGCCGTGTTCGCCGAAGCGGGCATGGAACATGCGCGTCACTACGGCACCACCTTTGAACAATTCGCCAAGGTTTCGGTGAAGAACCATCACCATTCGACCCTCAACGCGAAAGCGATGTATCAAATCGAAACCCCTCTAGAGGAGGTCATGAATGCAGAGATGATCTCTTATCCAAACACCAAGCTTATGTGCTCGGTCAACGTGGACGGTTCCGCGGCAGCGGTCATTTGTTCGGAGCAAAAGGCCCGTGAACTTGGCTTGATGAGCCGCGCCATTAAGGTCCGTGCCTCGGTTTTAGCATCGGACCCCTGGCAGGAGCGCGACCTGGTGATGCCCGACGTCAATTCCTGCACTCAGATTGCCGCGCAAAATGCCTATGAAATGGCTGGCGTCGGCCCAGAAGATATTGACCTGATCGAGCTACATGACTGCTTTGCCACCGCCGAAATTCTTCACTACGGTAACCTCGGCATCTGTAAGCAAGAAGACGCGGGCAGGATGATCGATGAAGGTGAGGTAGCGCTGGGCGGCAGAATTCCGGTCAATGTTTCCGGCGGCCTGCTGTCCAAGGGACACCCCTTGGGCGCCACGGGGATTGCCAACATTTACGAAGTGAGTACGCATCTACGAAACGAGGCTGGCGCTCGTCAGGTCCAAGGCGCGAAGATTGGCCTCACCCATGTCATCGGCCTGGGCAGTGCCTGTGCGATCCACGTCCTGGAGAGGGCCTAGGCCCATCAAAGGCTCAAGCCTGTTTAGGGCTAAGCAACAACAACAATAAAGGCGTTAACAACAGCGTGCCCTGTTGTTAACGCAGATTCTGAGGGCTTGCTATGCGCGTTGGCGTTGTCAGTGATACTCACAATAACCTGAAAAACGTTTCCGCCATCGTCGACCTTTTCAACGCGCATCAGGTAGACCGCGTTATTCATACCGGGGACATCACTCAGGCCAAGACGTTAGACGTTTTCGCTAACCTGGCGGCGCCTCTCTATGGTGTTTTTGGAAATAACGACCTAGAGCGAGAGGCTTTGGAAGCAGCCATTGCCCGGCACGGCTTTGAATTTCATGAGCCTCCCTTTACGACCCGCTGGGCGGGTAGAGAACTCATTGTGGTTCATGATCCTCTTGAGTTTGCAGGCCATCTTAGAGATCAGGACCTGGCCCTGCACGGGCATACACACCGCTATCGGCTGGAGCGCGATGGGGCTCGGACAATCTTTAATCCCGGCGAATGCGCGGGCTTTATGCGAGGACTAAACGCCATCGGCATCGTCAACCTTGACGCCATGGACTGCGAAATCCTGCGCTTCTAGCGCAATCCGTTAAGGATCCTCTCAATACGTCTCGCGTTTGCGCCAGCATCCGTGGTGCCCACCCGAGACACGCTATGGATATCCACCCTACGCATCCCCTCGGATTCACGAATTCGGACGACCACGTCATCCTTAAAACCAAACCAGAAAGTCGTCGCGGTGCCTTCAACGGTGCCCAGCGCCGTATTCACCGCCACGATCTCGATACCTAGCTCGCGCATTACCGCCTGGGTCAAGCTCATCAACTCCTCGCTGCTACGCAGACTGCTCAGGGTCTCAAGCCCAGGGTAAGCCTCGCGCTGAATATCGGCCAGCACCGCTGCGTCATAGGTATGCGGGTTCGCATTTTCCGCTGCTCTGATCGGTACTAGGGCCGAAAATTCCGGCGGGTCTTGAATGTCAGTTGAGATGTTGTGAATGGGCGGCACCGCAGCAGCAGCAGAAAGCTGAACGCCAGCCTGCACTAGCACTAGGGTACTCAAGACCAAGCCGATCAGTACGCTTGAACGATCCTCTACCAGACCCTTGCGCCAGCAAATGATCGCAGCAATAACGCCAAGGAAGGCGATGCCGGCTGCCAGAACAATGCCGCAGACAAGGAGAAAAAATCCAACGAGGTAGTCCCAGAGACCAAGACGAGACCCGAGCGCGCCGACAACCAGACAGAGGATCGAGATCACGCCGCCAACGAGTAGCGCCTGAGACCACCAACGACGCTTTTCAGCAAAAACTTCACCCATTTCCATCTCCCTAGACCGGATTTCACATCATCCCCCGCCCAGACAATAAGTCAAACATCGTGAAGGGGCCGTTGCCGAAACGGTCATAGAAAGGTGCACAGATTGGCACCCAGCGCTGGCGTCGGTGCGTCTAGCAACCAAATATCAGGTATAGTCCCGCGCGTCTGGGAAACATCCCGCCAACTCAACAAAGAACTCAGGAACCTGCAGTGACCGCATCATCCATGGACGACTTAGTCTCGCTCGCAAAGCGACGTGGTTTCATATTCCAATCCAGCGACATCTACGGTGGTCTCCAGGGTGTCTACGACTATGGCCCTCTCGGCGTTGAGCTTAAGAACAATTTGAAGGCAGCCTGGTGGCGAGCCATGGTCTACGATCGGGACGACATCGAGGGCCTGGACGCAGCCATACTGACTAACCCAATGACGCTACGGCATTCGGGGCATGAGGCTACGTTCACAGACCCGCTGGTGGACTGCCGTGCCTGCAAAAGCCGATGGCGAGCGGATCATCTGGAGGGCAATACCTGCCCAGGGTGCGGGTCCAATGACCTGACGGAGCCTAGGCCCTTCAATCTAATGTTTAAAACCCAGGTGGGCCCGGTGCAGGATGGCGGCAGCTTTGCCTATCTGCGCCCGGAGACGGCCCAGGCAATTTTCACCAACTTCAAGAACGTGGTTGATTCCACCTCCCCTAAGTTGCCCTTCGGCATCGCCCAAATTGGTAAGGCTTTTCGAAATGAAATCACCCCTCGGAATTTCATTTTCAGGGTTCGGGAGTTTGAGCAAATGGAGCTCGAGTTTTTCGTCAAGGCGGGCGAAGACGAGGCCTGGCACCGCACCTGGGTCGACCTGCGCCTGGACTGGTGGGAGCAGCAGGGGGTTCCTAAGGACCAGCTAGAGCTTTACCACGTGCCTGCTGACGAATTGGCCCACTACAGCAAGGCCACTGTTGACGTCATGTACCGCTTCCCCCATGGCTTGGAGGAACTAGAGGGCATAGCTAATCGGACGGACTTTGACCTGGGCTCGCATACCAAGAACCAAGACGATTTCGAACTCCAGGCCAAGGTTGAGCCGAATAGCGATTCCAACGCTAAACTGGCCATGCAGGATCTCGAGGCCAAGGCCTGGCATGTTCCCTTCGTGATCGAACCCTCCGCCGGAGTGGATCGTGGCGTGCTGGCCGTCATGAACGAAGCCTACCGAGTGGAGGAACTAGAGAACGGCAATACCCGAACGGTAATGTCCTTCAAACCTCATTTAGCGCCTATCAAGGTGGCCATCCTCCCCCTCAAGCGGAACCATGAAGGCATCGTCACCAAGGCCAAAGAGATCAAAAAGAACCTGATGCGCCTGGGTGTAGGCCGAATCTTCTATGAGGATACGGGGAATATCGGTAAGGGCTACCGACGCCATGACGAAGTGGGCACACCTCTCTGCGTCACCGTCGACTTCCAGACCATTGAAGAAGACGATACCGTCACCGTGCGTCATCGCGACAGCATGGCTCAACAGCGCGTCGCGGTCAGCGAGCTGCCCGCATTCGTTGAAGAGTTTATGCGTTCCTAGCAGGGCGCCGAGCGAACAGTCTCTTAGAATTTAACTACCTTTGCGACTCGCCCGTTGCAGATTTGTCTGTAAGCCCCTAACCTTTTCGTTAGATTAAATTCGGTATGTAGGGAGAGGGTATGACCGAAGATCATCATCGCGCGCCACGCGTTTCGGCGATTTTCATTGGCGCCATCGGGCTGGGCATGCTGGCCTCAGGCCTGGAGCTTGTTTGGCTAGGCGGAAGCTTCTTCTATGCCAGCGCCGGTTTGCTGATGTTTCTGTCCGCCATCGAGTTGTTCCGAGGCAGCAGCCGAGGCTTTGTCCTCTTCGGGCTTGTGCTCCTGCTCAATCTCGCCTGGTCGGTTTATGAAACCGGCAGCGACATCTGGCTAACGGGGTCACGTATTTGGCTTATCGGGCTGATCAGCATCTGGCTCTGTATGCCCTGGGTTCGACGTCGTCTTTGGCCAGATCCCATGCCGGCACTGATTACCCTGCGAACGTTTCAGGTCGGTGCCCTGGCGTCCACTCTGGTTCTGGGGTCCATGGTTCTCGACCTGCTATCAGAGGACATCCGGCCCATCACGACTCCCGCCCTGCCTGTACCGGAGGCCTCCGACTGGAGCGCCTATGGTGCCAGTGAACGAGGAACCCGATACGCCGCACTCACCCAGATAAACAAAGAGAATGTTCCCAACCTGAAACAGGCTTGGCGGATGGAAACCGGAAGAGTCGGGCGTTTTAGCGGTACGCCGATTCAAATAGGGGACGGCCTCTATCTCTGCACCGCCCAAAACGTGATGATCGCGCTGGACCCAGACAGCGGCGAAGAGCGGTGGCGATATGATCCAGAAAATAAAACGCCACCCTACGGCATCCTGGGCAACTGCCGGGGCGTGACCTACTACAGCCTGCCCGATGCCAACGCGGGAGAGGTATGCGCCGAGCGTATTTTCACTGCCACCACCGACGCGCGAATGATCGCCGTGGATAAGCAAACTGGCCGTCCCTGCGAAGATTTTGGTGAGAACGGTCAAATCTCTCTCCTAGCCGGCATGGGCGAAGTAAAACCGCTGTACTACTTTGTGACCTCTCCCCCAACGATGGCCAGTGGCACCTTAGTTGTCGGCGGTTGGGTGATGGATAACCGGGAGGTTGACGAGCCATCCGGCGTAGTGCGCGCCTATGACCCGAGAACGGGTGAGCTGGTCTGGGCCTGGGATATGGGGAGAGAGGGCGAAACCCAGATGCCCAACAAGGGAGAAACCTATACCCGTGGCACCCCCAACGTTTGGAGCCTGATGTCCGCCGATGACGAGCTGGGGCTGGTCTATGTGCCCACGGGGAACGCAACACCCGATTATTTTGGCGGGCATCGCACTCAGGTTATGGACAAGTACGCCAGCTCCGTGGTCGCCATTGATGCGAAAACAGGCCTCACCCGCTGGCATTTTCAAACCACTCATCATGACGTTTGGGATTATGACGTACCGTCCCAGCCCACCCTGGTCGACATTAGGATCAATGACCAGGTCCGGAAGGCAGTGGTGGTGCCCACCAAACGCAGCGAGATCTTTGTGCTCGACCGAGAGACCGGGGAGCCCCTGACCGAAGTGACAGAGCGCCCGGTACCTCAAACCGATCTGCCCGGGGAGCGTTCTTCCGCCACCCAGCCGTTTTCCACCGGAATGCCGTCCTTTGCCTACCCACGCTTAACCGAGGCGGACTTGTTTGGCTACACTCCCTTCGACCAAATGGCCTGCCGAAAAACCTTCCTTCGGCTTCGCTATGAGGGGCCCATGACGCCACCCTCCGTGGAGGGCACCGTTCTTTATCCCGGGCCGGCAGGCGGGATGAATTGGGGGAGCGTGGCCGTGGACCCAGCCCGAGGCTTGCTAGTCGTCAACACGCTGCAGCTGCCCTGGGTGGTGCATATGATTCCCCAGGAGCCAAATCAGACCAACGCCGAGGCCCCCCCAGATCGCGGCTATGGTATCGGTGGGCCTCAGCTTGGCACGCCCTTCGCCGCCCGGGTGCTGCCGCTGTCATCCCCCCTTGCCCTACCCTGCATCAAGCCCCCCATTGGAGAAATGGCGGTCGTAGATTTGGCAACCCAGAAAGTGATCTGGCGCAAGGGTATGGGCCTGGGCGAGCTCGGGTTTCCTTACGCTGCTGGTTCAATTGTCACCGCTGGCGGGCTGATTTTTCATGCCGCCATCGCCGACGGCTATGTTCGAGCCATTGACGTAGAAACAGGTGCCGAGTTGTGGGCGGAGGCCTTAAGGTCGCCCTCAGATGCGACCCCTATGACCTATACCAGTCCCAAGACAGGCAGGCAGTACCTATTGGTCACCCTGCCGGGCCAGGCGATCTCCTATACCAGCGCCCATGAAGACCCTGATAATCCCAGCACCACTGGCGGCGGCGAAGTCATCGCTTATGCCCTGCCGCCCTAGAACAGGCTTAGGCTTGAACGCTATACCCAGGGCTAAGGACGCGATGGATATGAGAGCGCGAGAGCAAGAATCCGTCTAATTTGAATCACCCTGCAAACGCTGTCGTAGCTTTCCTAGGAGTCCGTGGGGGCAACCGCCAGGCGCCGGCGGCGCAGCATCCGCCAACCCAAGAGGCCGATACCAAGAGCAACACTCAGGACTGCCACGACTAGCATCCAGCGATAAAGCGGATCAACAAGCACTTTGAGCAGCACAAACCGAGCTTCACAGTTCCAGTCACACTTTCCGACGTATAGGGCACTGAGGTCACGCGTTAAAGGCGGCTCAGGCTCAATCAGACCAATGTCTTTAGCATAGCTCGCGTAAACACCCTGCAGCCGCTCAGATATGGCCGGATGGTCCTCAGCCACGCTGGTGGTTTCGCCAGGATCCTTGGCCATGTTGTATAGCTGCCAGGTGTTATCACCAAGAGGCGGCCCCATGCGCGACAGCTTCCAAACGCCGTCACGCACTGACCGGTTGCCGAATAGCTCAGTGATGATCGGTGTTGGGCGGGGACTGTCGTCGCCTTCCCAATTGGCCACCAGCGTCAGCCCTCGAGGGTGGGGCTTGTCGCGATACAGGGGAGACGTCTGGGGGTCGAACCCTGCCAGCTCATAAAGGGTCGGGGTGAGGTCGGCTATATGGCCCAACCGCCTATTGATCACGCCCCGAGCCACGTTCGGTCCAGCGACAATGAGTGGAACCCGTGTGCCCCCGTCAGCGATTGCACCCTTAAACAATCTCAGGGGCCCGTTGAGAGCACCGGCCCATTCCCCGTCAATGAAGGTATGCGTACCGGGTCGTCCGGCATTGGCCGGATTCATGTCGCGCTCTTGATGCAGCCATTCTCGGCTTGTTTGCGGATAGACCAATGGGGTAAGGGCGGATACGCCATTGTCGGACAAAAACACCACATAGGTATCCTCTAGTTCACCCTCGGCCTCCAAATAGGCAAGGACTCGGCCCAGATTTTCATCCAGTAGTTCGATCATGGCCGCGTAGATCTCCACCGGCCGAGTGTCCATCCGTCGCATCGCCTCAGACCGATCTTTCCAAGGGGGTTTTGCACCCGGAAGTATTGGAGGCAACGGCAGGAGATCTGCCGGCTGCCCGGCAGCGGGAAACAAACCGCTCGCTTTCAATGCCGCCACCCGCCGTGCACGCACCTCGTCAGGCCCATCGTCAAAAGCACCGCGATACTTGTTCAACCAGGCATCTGGCACCTGCAGCGGGTCGTGGGGAGCCGTATAGGCAAGATAGGAAAAAAAGGGCGCGTTTCGATCTCGAGCATCAAGAAAGTCGATCATCCTATCCGTGTAGTAAGTGGTTGAATAGAAATCCGGGGGCAGACTCGTAACTCGCTCCCCGTCCTCGAAGTAGTGAGGCGGCTCGGCCGGGTTCAATTCCAATTGGTCAGCGAAGTGACTGACGCCGCCTTCGCGCAAGATGAAGCTTCGATCGAAGCCGCGTTGGCTTGGATACTGGTCTGGATTCCGCCCGACATGCCACTTGCCGCTGATCAAGGTGTGATAACCAATGGACTGCAGACCTTCAGCCACAGTGACCACGCCATCATGCAGCTGGCCTTGGTAGAGGACAGAGTCTTGTTGGTTGAGCGCTTGCTGCAGGTTTTGGGTTCCAACACCAGCCTCGTGGCTGGACAGGCCTGTCAGCAACATAGCACGCGATGGGGCGCAGCTAGGGCTTGCGTAGAACTGGCTCATAATCGTGCCTTGGCCCGCAAGTTTGTCGATATTGGGCGTGCGAATCTCGCTGCCAAATGCGCCAATATCAGCCCAGCCCAGATCGTCGGCAAGAACAACTAAGAAGTTGGGTGGCGACTGAGTCTCTGACGCTTGGGCGGCAGCGGTGCCTGCAGCCGATGCCAGCCCTGCACCCACCATAAAGGAGATGATCGAGAGATAGCCGCGCAACCAGTGTCTCCTTCTCGAAGGGTAGCACCCCATGATGCCCCTGTTGGCGTTAATGATAGTCTCTACCCCTCTCATCTGAGTTCGCCACCGGGTGGCATTGACGGACCGATCATTGATCTCGCCGCCAGCCTTACAACAGACTCACCATCGCAATAACCAGCGACGAGCGCGACGGGTTCAAAGGTAACACCAATGAAATTGCTGACGAAGTCGCTTCAATCCTGCCAGGCATTGACCTGCTCGCTGCAGTTAAAGAGATCAGTTCGAGCTGGTGGTTGTCCCGGTCGCGGCAGCAAAACCATCGCATTGGCCCGTGATTCACTGTCTGGTGAGAGCCTATCGCACTGTGTTTTCAACGTTCCTAGGTATGAGATAGGTCATCCAAACAAGCCTGAGGGAGGACGGCGCTCTATCCCACGGATTGAAAGGGCCACGCCTCAAGATCGGGTCTCTTTGTGGCGGCGATGTGAGCGTCTTCATCATCCTGTACATGAGACGCGATCATGGACGAGCAGTGAGTGAGGGTCGTGTGGATATTGCATATCTTACGGATGAAGCCTAGACCGTAAGCAGACGACGGGGGCCGTCGATAGGTACCCATAACTTGCAAGCTGCGCGTTCAATCCGGGGTAACCCAATATTTACTATTCGCGCAGGAATACTTCTCTATCGGCTGCGCATCCTTGATGAAGTCGTAAAACTCGCCATCAAAAGATTCAAAGTCTGGATGCTTGTTCAACCAAGCCACTCCTCCTGGATAGGATAAGATACGCCTTAGATAGGGGGCCGCGAAAAATGTCCAGTCACGCCCGGTGTTAATTTGTAATTGCTCAATCCACGCCACCCTAAATACATGATGCATCTGCACGGTAAAGAAATTGTGGAGCACTAACGCGTCTTTTTTGCTGAGGGTTTTCGGTTCATAGCATGCTTTGACCAACACATCCGCTAAGTTTTCGCCAAAGATTTCGGTGGTTTCTTCAGTGACCGATGCGAGCCTATCTTGCAAAATTTCGACGAAAGTATTCTCTCTAGACTCTCTCATTTCGAGCAGTACGAGCCATAAACCCACGATTACGGCAATTGCCGTTACCGCCTGAATCGCAGTTTCAATGACGAAACGCTTTGACTCGAACTTCCCCTTGATTGTCACTTTCTCCCAACTTTTAGGCACTTTGTTATCCTTTATGTGCAACGGTAGAGATTTGTTCTTCAGTGCTATCCCATTGTTTTTGGCGCCAAAAACTACTGACATGACCTCAGGTTACTGAATTTACCGATCTTGATAAACGATCACCCAGATACCGCTTGACCGAAAACCCTTGCCCGCCACTGGAAAGCGCCGCTGTCTCAGATGCAAATAGTATGCAAAGGCGCTAAATTTGAAACAAGCCAGTTTTAACTAATGAGCATTGCTTGGGACTTTTTCGTGTTTGCGAGTGGAATCTGAGTTCCGTGCACCAATCCAAGCGGCTATGAAGTCTCAGCGGTTGCTCTCGCGTTGGGTGATGTTGGATGTGACTAATTCTGTTTCATCCGCACCCACTTCCATGACATCGAAACTGCAGCGTGCAACTTCGAGGCCAGGAGATTTAGGTGACGCTGGCTTGCGACTTGGGGGTTTTTCATTTTTCCTCCGCTTTAAAAACCAGGCGCAAGATTTGCCCAAAAAGCAATAGTAATGAGGCATGCAAACGATGAAGCTATTGGATTTTCTTCTCGAGCAGGATGCTCTTGGCATTCACCCTGAAAAGATCGAGCAGGAGGCTTGGAATAAGTTTGGAACGAAAGTCGCTGTCTTGAATATAGATTCGGTTGGGTTCTCTCGGACAACCAAATCTCACGGAATCGTCCATTTCCTAACCAGAATGGCCAAAGCTCGGGACTGTATGAGTTCAGTATTGGGTGCGATGGACACGATCTCATTCGGTTACCACGCGGATAATTGCATAGCGTATTTCGATACACCTCAAAAGGCAGTTGATGCCGTTTTGGCGTTACAAAGCGCGGTGCTAAAAAGCGGGATTACACTTAACGACAGCGAACACTATGGCTTATGTGCCGGTATTGGATACGGTGAGTTGCTCTACTCTCAAACGCTGGATGGTTATTTCGGAGACGAAATGAATTTAGCGTCCCGCTTAGGAGAAGATACCGCGGAACGAGATGAAATCCTTCTCACCCAAAACGCGCGAAACGCGCTGACTGATGGCGCAGATTTGCGTTTTGAGGCGAGATCGCTCGAGGCATCTGGTGCACTCGTGAACTATTACGCACTCAAAAGGTAGTGTGTGACGATCTTCGATTCTAAGGCGTCGATGAAGGCTATTGTGCTATCGCTTTCAGCTACGCATCGTTTGCGATAGTCGGTTACTAATCGCAACCAAAAAGGTAATGACTTTGGGCATTCAACGGGAAGCCAGCCCCGTTGAAGCGCCTATTTGAAAAGAAGACGCTCGACCCCGTATTGGAGTAGGCCGCGATCTAGGCGCCATGAACTTCAACAAGGGTTTAGGGCTGGGTTCAGACGATCCAGGCAACGCGAAGGAACACTAGCAAATAATAACCAGACGTAGCCCAGCACCTTCATGCGCAAGGCGCTGGGGTTTTTGCTGCTTGGGGAAACTGGCGCATCTGGCCCATTGATCTAGCGCAATAGCTCTCGCCCTTTGATGTGCCATTAGGCTGGTGGATAGTGAGGCCCTACATTGACAGGATTTGTATCTCGATGCTCGTCTGTTTTGAAGGAGAAGCTGACACAAACAAATACGGAGCACCTATTCCTTCGGGCCGCTTCAGTAGTCTGTCACCTGAGGGAGCTGTTTCGCCAATGCCGTATCTCTGAGCAGTTTGCGAGCTTTTAGACCACTCAAGCCGCTCTCATGTAGTCTGCGTAAGGACTATATCTGACCCGGGACGGGGGCCAACCGGGTATAGCGTTGACCATAAATTCTGACATGACACAGCTTTATTGGTGGCTGAACGTGATTTGTTTTTTGGTTGGCCTAGGTCTAGAAATTTGCGCTCCAGGGCCAAATAGGAGTTCAGGGGCATAAAAAGCACCCGACGAAACACTTTGATTTGAGAAATTGGTGGGCCCACCAGGACTCGAACCTGGGACCAATGGATTCGCATGATCGCAGTCTTTCGGCTGCGTGCGGACTATCTCACCTCCCTCGACGGAATCGCTTCCTCGTTAGGGAGCGGGACGCTCTAGCCTGTTATTAAGAGCCCTCGGCATCTCGTAAGCTGCCAGCTCTCAGGTAGTCTCTGCACCTTCCGGCAGTGTACTGCCGACTTGGCTCAGGATTGCCGATCGCCACTGAAGCCGCGATGACGGTTCCCCTGAATTCATCCCGTTCATCCTGACCCTTTCGGAATCAGGCGCACCATTTTGATGAGTCCACTGCTCTAACCAACTGAGCTATAGGCCCAATTTCCTATTTCGGAAGGGCTAACGTCCTTACACGTTTCTGCCGTTCCCGCCTTCCAAATTGTCGTCCAAGAAGCTACGCAAGTGTTCTGAGCGACTGGGATGTCGCAGCTTGCGAAGCGCCTTAGCCTCTATCTGACGTATTCGCTCTCGCGTTACATCAAACTGCTTGCCGACCTCCTCTAGCGTATGGTCGGTATTCATATCGATACCAAAACGCATCCGCAATACTTTAGCTTCGCGGGCGGTAAGTCCCCCGAGAACATCCTTTGTGGCCTCGCGCAGGCCTTCGCCCGTCGCCAGCTCTATGGGCGAACCAATGGTGCTGTCCTCGATAAAGTCACCCAGGTGGGAGTCCTCGTCGTCACCAATGGGTGTCTCCATGGAGATTGGCTCCTTCGCGATTTTAAGTACGCGGCGAACCTTTTCTTCCGGCATCTCCATCCTTTCGCCAAGTTCTTCCGGCGTAGGCTCTCGCCCCATTTCCTGAAGCATTTGGCGAGAGACCCGGTTGAGCTTATTGATCGTTTCGATCATGTGCACGGGTATTCGGATCGTGCGTGCCTGATCGGCGATAGAGCGCGTTATTGCTTGGCGGATCCACCAGGTTGCATAGGTGGAGAACTTATAGCCGCGACGATACTCGAACTTATCGACGGCTTTCATTAAGCCGATGTTGCCTTCCTGAATCAGGTCCAGGAACTGCAGGCCTCGGTTGGTGTATTTCTTGGCAATGGAGATCACCAAGCGCAGGTTCGCCTCCACCATATCCTTCTTTGCTCGCCGAGCCTTAGCCTCGCCCAAAGAAATTTTGCGATTAATATCCTTGATCTCAGAGACGCTGCGCTCCGTAATCTTGGAAAGGGCCTTGAGCTTTTTCTGGGAGCGCAGCACTTCGCCACGCACATTGTCCAAGCCTGAGGCGTATTCCTTTTTAACCTTGGATATTTTATTCATCCAGCTCACGCTGACTTCGTTTCCTATGTACTCCTTGCGGAAGATATCTCTCGGAACACGAGCGTGGCGCACCACTGAATTAGTAATAAGACGTTCCTGACGACGAACGATATCTTGAGCGTTGCGAGCCATGGATACCATGTGATCGAAATGTTTGGGCACCAGCTTGAAGCAGCAATAGGCTTCGGCCATCTTTCCCATCTGAGCCTGGGCTTCTTTGCTGGCCTCGCCTTTCTCGCCGACTACCTTTTGATACTTGTTGTAATGCCGCTTCAGCAGGGAGAACCGACGCTTTGCCTCGATTGGATCGGGTCCTTTATTTTCCTCTTCTTCCTCTTCGTCCTCACCCTCGGCTTCCGTCCCATCCTCCGTCTTGGGCGGGGGTGTCGGTTCAGCACCGACTTGCGTTGCCGCTGGTACATTGTCCGTCGGGTCCAGATAGCCCACCAGGAGATCTGCTAACTTGTCTTCCTTGGTGACCTCGGCATAGGTTTCCAACAGGTACTCAACCGTCCCGGGGAAGTAGGCCAGCGCGTTCAGCATGTCACGAATGCCTTCTTCGATGCGCTTGGCGATGGCGATTTCGCCCTCCCGAGTGAGCAACTCCACCGTACCCATTTCCCGCATATACATGCGCACAGGATCGGTGGTTCTACCGGCCTCGGTCTCTACTGCTGCCAATGCGGCTGCAGCCTCTTCGGCCGCCAGCTCATCTGCCGTGTTTTCTTCAGTAGACAGCAGGTCATCGGCATCGGGCGCGGTTTCATAAACCGTGATGCCCATATCGTTGATCATCCGAATGATGTCCTCGATTTGCTCGGGATCCGAAATATCATCCGGTAGGTGATCGTTCACCTCACCATAGGTCAGAAACCCCTGTTCCTTACCTTTGGCGATCAGTTCTTTAAGCCTGGACTGCTGCTGTTCCGTGGTGATTTGTTTGTTCATAGTGTCTCAATTCGAATGCATGGCGCGCGTGGCGTCGTGTCCTTGTCTCCGAGTGCATGTACCGGAAGCAAGGGACCCTACTTCGGACTGATTGAACGGCGTGCGGCAGGCTTCAAAGGCCAGGGTCATCATTTATCCTCCTGGCGACGCCCACCTGCTGGCCGAATCGGGCCTGTTAGTCGAGGTGACCCGTAATAATATCAATACCTGTTGATGGATACCAGATTTAAGACCGGAGACCCTGCACGCCTTAATCCCCCGCTGTGCGCTCCCGATGACCCCCGCCCTCAGCGCTGCGCAGATGACTGAGCAGCTCCGCTTCGGCACCGATTTCCCGAGCTTGAAGCTGTCTCTGGCGTCGAAGCTCATCATCCATGAGTCGGCAGAGGTTCCCCAAACCATCGACCAACTCCCGCTCCCGTGGCAGGCCAGGCTCCAAGGGCTGATTTACCAGGTTAACCAGCTCTCCCTGGGTTGCCTCATCCGGCCATCCGACCAAAATTTTGTCAATTTCTGCGTTGGGATTCTGCTCCAGGAAGTCCACCAGCGTACCGAGTAGTCCAAGATGGGTTGCGTGCTCGGCTAGCTTCGCCCTGAGACCATCCTCGAGCAAAGACCAAAGCTGAGTTTCCTTGAGCAAAATGATGAGCATGCGCCGCTGTAAACGCTCGATACCGCGCCGATTCGTCGTGGCCGATGGCTGACTCGCCGGACTCACCCTAGCCTCCCGCGTGGACGCTGAAACGGCACTCGGCTGGACAGGCTCAAGGCCGCCCAGTTCACGAACTCTCGCCTGAACCATGTCGCGCAGTAACCCCTGGGGCAGTTTTTCGATGTAGGGAGCAGCCAAGCCCATAAACTTCGCGCGTCCATCCAGGCTGTGCAAATCCAAATTTTCTTTGAGTCGGCCCAGTAGGAACTCCAGTCCCGGCGTGGCCTGATTAACGTGTTCTTGGAACACCGTCTGGCCGTGGGTGCGAATCATGGAATCGGGGTCCTCTCCGTTGGGCAGAAAGACAAATTTGAGGGAGCGGCGTTCGTTAAGAACTGGCAGCGCACTTTCCAGCGCTCGCCATGCAGCAGCGCGTCCCGCCTTATCACCGTCGAAACAACAGATTACCTCATCGCTGTAGCGGTACAGCTTCTCGTAATGAGCGGTGCCGGTAGCGGTGCCCAGGGTAGCAACCGCATTGGGAATACCGTTTTGAGCCAAGGCGACCACATCCATGTAACCCTCGACCACAATCAGCCGATCAATGCTTCTTAGCGCCTTTCGTGCTTCGTAGAGACCATACAGCTCGCGTCCCTTTTGAAACAACGGGGTCTCCGGGGAGTTCAGGTACTTGGGGCCATCACCATCCTTTAGCGTGCGGCCTCCAAATCCAATGACTCGCCCCCGAGTATCCCGTATCGGAAATACGACGCGATCACGAAAGCGATCGTAGACATTGCCTTTGTCGTTCTTCGTGGTCAGCCCGGCCAGCAGCAGCTTGTTTTCATCGGCACCGAGCGCGTCTCGAAGGTTATGCCACCCGTCTGGCGCGTAACCTATGCCGAAGTCGCGGGCGACCGGGCCTGTGACACCCCGTCCCTTGAGGTATTCAATCGCTACCGGCGCACTTCTTAGCTGCCGTCGATAGTAGCCCTCGGCTTGCTCTAGCGCCTGATAAAGTCCCTGGTCAACGCTCTCTCGGGCCCTGCTTTGCCGTTCTCTCGGCACCTCCAGCCCAAGGTCCTTCGCCAACATCTCAACCGCCTCAACAAACTCAAGCCGCTCGAACTTCATCAAAAAGGTCAAAGCGCTTCCGCTCTCCTGGCAGCCAAAACAATGAAAAAACTGCTTATCAGGGCTGACCGAAAAGGAGGGGCTTTTTTCCTCATGAAAGGGACAGAGGCCCACATAGTTCTTGCCTGTCTTTTTGAGCGCGACTCGTCCGTCGATCACGCTGACGATATCTGCGCGATCTAGAAGATCATTGATGAAGGATTGAGGTATCACGCGGGCTCTCGTTTGCCTCTGTCAACACTGGGTTTGAGCCTACCACATGGGCCGAGGACGCTGGCAAGGATTACAGAAATTTACAGAGGTCGGGCGGTCTCGCGTTAGGCCAGCAAACTCTTGACTAAGGCACCCGCCTTACCCATGTCAACGCGCCCCTGCCCTTGACTCTTGAGAAGGCCCATCACCTTTCCCATATCCTGCATGCCCGCCGCCTGGCTTTCTTCGATTAGCGTTTTGATGAAGGCTTCGAGTTCTTCGGCTTCCATCTTGGTGGGCAAAAATTCCTCGATAACCTTGGATTCATAAGCCTCCACGGCTGCAAGGTCCTCTCGCCCAGCATCGCGAAACTGGGACTCAGCGTCCTGGCGCTGCTTGAGCATCTTGTTGAGGATTGCGAAGGCGTCTTCGTCGGTTACTTCACGACGCTCATCCACCTCCACGCGCTTCAATTCAGCATTGACCATACGCAGGGTTGCAACGCGCTCTTTGTCGCGCGCCCTCATAGCGGCTTTGGTCGCTTGGTTGAGTGTTTCTTTTAGTTGGGACATGACGTTCGCTCGCGCTCGACATGCGGGCCTGGGCTATCTGCCTCAGTCCTCTCTAGTAGGAACGCTCGAACTTGCGCGTTTCTCGCTGGAGCTTTTTGATGTGCCGCTTGACTGCCGCAGCGGCCTTTCGCTTTCGGACTGCCGTGGGCTTTTCATAGAACTCTCGACGACGAACTTCCGACAATACTCCCGCCTTTTCGCAGGATCGCTTAAAGCGTCGCAACGCAATATCGAAGGGCTCGTTCTCTTTGACTCTAACGTGAGGCATATTCTGTCTTGTGGCCGTTTAAGGCGGCGAAGTTTACACACTGAAGATTTGAGCTTCAACCATATCCCCCGCATCATCTCAGCAATCTCGCTGCCTTTTTTGTACTATTCGCCGATGCTCATTCTCGGTATCGAAACATCTTGCGACGAAACTGGCCTAGCGCTCTTCGATACGCAACGAGGCCTATTGGCTGAAGCCCTTCATAGCCAGGTCGATCTGCACGCGCAATTCGGCGGTGTGGTACCGGAGCTGGCCTCCCGTGATCATGTGCGCAAAATCGTCCCGCTTACCCGGCATGTACTGGCTCAAGCCAGCTGCAGTCTTGGTGACCTTGACGGCATAGCCTACACGGCGGGTCCGGGACTCATGGGCGCTCTGCTGGTGGGTTCTAGCTTCGCCAAGAGTCTGGCCTTGGGGCTGGGGATTCCCGCTCTGGGCATTCACCATATGGAAGCGCACCTGCTCGCACCGCTGATCCAGCCCGGGGCCAAACCCGACACTGCCCGTAACTCTGCTCAGGCTCAGGACATGCTGCCCTTCGTGGCGCTCCTGGTTTCTGGCGGACATACGCAGTTGGTTGAGGTCAGAGACCTCGGCAGCTACTCGATACTGGGCGAGTCGCTCGACGATGCTGCGGGCGAGGCTTTCGACAAAGCAGCCAAGCTGCTGGGCCTTGGCTACCCCGGCGGGCCCCAAATTGCGGCCAAGGCCCTGGCCGGGGACCCAAAACGCTTTCGATTTCCACGCCCCATGACCGACCGACCGGGCTTGGACTTTAGCTTCAGTGGCCTGAAAACCTTCACCCTCAACACGGTTGAAAAGCTAGGCGAGCTTACTGAACAAGATGTTGCCGATATCGCCCGCGCGTTCGAAATGGCCGCGGTAGATACCCTCGTGATCAAATGTCGGCGCGCACTGGAGCAAACGCGCGTGAAGCGCCTAGTGATCGCTGGCGGCGTTAGCGCCAATGACTATCTCAGGGCGCAACTGCAAGGCCAGCTGGACGCTGAGGTCATTTATGCCCCCCCAGCACTCTGTACGGACAACGGCGCCATGGTCGCCTTCGCCGGGGCACTGCGCCTACAGCAGGGCGCGAGCGAGGACCTGTCCATCAAGCCGAGGCCCCGATGGCCCATGACCGAGTTGCAGCCCATATGACCGGGCAGGCGGAGGATCAGCCCGATCGGGTTCTCATCTCCGATCTGAGGTGCGATGCCATTCTTGGCATTTATCCAGAAGAAAGAACGTCACCGCAACCCGTGGTCATCAACCTCATCGTTGATACGGATTGTCGGCCTGCAGCCAGAAGTCAGTCCATCGACGATACGTTGAACTATGCGGAGATAGCGGAGCGGGCCATCGAGCTGGTGGTTCAGGGCAAGTACCTTTTGATCGAATCTCTGGTGGAAGATATAGCCGCCATGGTGCTTGAACATTCGCGGGCTGAAGCGGTTAGGGTTCGCGTGGAGAAGCCCGAGGCCGTCACCGCTGCCGGTGCTGTTGGCGTGGAAATCACGCGCCGTCGACCCAACCTATAGGCGATCAGTATCCTCCAGCTGATTCAACCAGGCCCCAAGTTCCGAGATGCGTGCCGCCTTGAGGGCCTCACCGTAGGCCTTGCCGGTCGGAACGGACATGCCTGGGCCTGACGCTGGTTGAACCGCTTTCGTTCGCTTGATGCCCTCAGCAAGCACTCTGGCTGCCTCCTCGGCGACCCCCTCAGGTAATAGCGCTCCCAGGAGCGCCACCAGGCGGTCGGACTTGTGCCAGACCCTCAGCTCGGCAAAAACCTCGTACAGATGCCCTGCTGACACGTTCGGCCAAGCGGACATCGCGGCCTCATGGCGACAACGGTCCACGGCGCCCTGGCGATAGTGTTGCGGCAGCCTTAGCCGCTCTGCGAGTCCGTCAACCTCCGCTTCAGTGAGCGGCAGCCTGGCAAATCGCCGCTGTGGGGAGCCCTGAAGCAGAGCTTGACCAAGCCTCTCCATAGGCAGTGCCATGATTTCTGGAAACCAGTCCTGCAGGCCCTGACAGGCCTCAAGAATTTCAAAAAATCGAATGGGGCTATCGCTGGCCAGGGCAAGCAAGAACTCCTGGCAGACCCGCTCGGCGGAGAGTTCTCGGAGCTGGCCGGCCTTTACCATCTGCTGCATGAGAGCCAATGTCTCTGGCGCAACCGCAAAACCGCTCAGCTGAGCGCCAAAACGCGCCACCCTCAGTACCCGCAAGGGATCCTCCGAGAAAGCTTCGGAAACGTGCCGCAAAAGGCGATCCTCGAGGTCTTGCTGCCCACCCAGAGGGTCAATCAGAGCACCCTGCAGGCTACGCGCCATGGCGTTTATCGTCAGATCACGACGCTGGAGGTCCTGCTCCAGCGTGACGCTGGGATCGGCATCCACAAGAAACCCCCGATGCCCGGGCGCTTCTTTTCGTTCTGTGCGCGCGAGCGCATATTCTTCCTTCGACTCAGGATGCAAAAAGACCGGAAAATCTCGACCAACCTGCCGGTAGCCTGCGTCCAAAAGCTGTTCCGCCGTGGCTCCAACAACCACCCAATCGCGATCTCCGGGCGAACGGCCAAGCAGTTCATCTCTCAGAAAGCCGCCCACCAGATAACATTCGTATTCATTCATCCCGGCAGTGTAGGGAGCCGATGGGGGCGCGGGCAAGGCCAGCGCATGAGCATCGGGACATTTAATGGCTCAGCCCAGGGCTGACTGAACAGAGCGCTCTCCTGTTTCAAGGCAATAGGCCGTCAGCTCGCGTCCCCAAACACAGCCGGTATCTAGGGCGACGCATTGACCGTTACCGGTCTCACCATTGAGGGAAGCCCAGTGGCCGAAAAGAATCTTATGTCGGCGCTCGGCTGCGCTGGGGTTATCAAACCAGGCCGAAAGATTTTGTGGCGCGTTGGCAAGGGCGCCTTTGTACGTGAAGTTCAGTGCCCCGCGGTTGTCGATCATACGCATGCGGGTGAGGTAGTTGACGATGGTTCGCAACCGGGTCATCCCCGTGAGACTCTGATCCCATAGCGGCGGCTCGTTACCATATAGATCGCGAAAAAAATCGGCGAAGCCCAGCGCGCCTTTCTTGCTTCTGGCCTTCTTACCGCCCATGACGGCGGTGACTTCGTCCGCGTATGCTTCTGCCTGTTTTGCCCCCCACTTTGGCGGCACGCCGGCATGCACCAAGATGTGGTCTCGCTCTCGATACAGCAGCCGTTGCTGTCGCAGCCAGTGTCCAAGCTCCTCGACCTCTGGCGCGGCTAACAACTCATCCAGGGTATCTTTTGGCGTGGGCTGATGTCCGCCAAAGAGTATGGCCAAAAAATGTAGATCGTGATTGCCCAACGCGATCTTGCAGCGACCATCAAGGTCTCGCAAAAAACGCAGCACCGCCAATGACTCAGGCCCCCGGTTGACCAGGTCTCCGCAGAGCCATAGCTCGTCTTTCTTCCCAAAATCAACCTTCTTTAGGAGCTTTTTTAGCTCCTGCCAGCAGCCTTGGATATCGCCAATAGCATAGGTCGCCATGGGGTCCCTCAGTGCAAAAAACGTTGAACAATGAGAGAGAAGGGGGGAATGGGCACATCAAATCGCTGACCCTCAGGATTCTGGAATTCGTAGCTGCCCTGCATACTGCCGACCGGCGTTTTGAGGATCGCTCCGCTGGAGTAGCAGAAGGTCTCTCCAGGTTGAAGCCAAGGCTGTTCACCGATAACGCCAGGACCACGAACCTCTTCCACCTGATTGCCGCCGTCCGTAATAATCCAGTGGCGATTGAGTAGCTGGCTCGGCTGGCTGGATTGATTCGTTATCGTGACCCGATAACCAAACACATAACGTTCTTCAGCGATGGCGGACTGGTCCTCGAGGAACTGGCTGACCACGCTAACTTCGATTTCATCAGTCACTCGTGCCCCTTAAACTTCAGCGATTGAGCGTTTTCGCGAAGCATTTAACCGTCCCGGATGACGGTTAGTCAAACTATCTGCTCAGTTGCATTCCTTAACCCTCAGTTTCCTCGGTCAGCCAAGCTGATATCCGTAAATAAGCTTCCGCGGTGAGGTCATCGGCCCGACTGGCGGGGTCAAGCTCCAACGACTGCCAATCCAAGCCCAGGTCCTTGAGGGAGTTCGACAGTCGCTTGCGTCGACCCGAGAAAGCCATGCGTAAAACTTGATCCAATCGTTTGCGCTCCGCGTCGGATAGCAGCGCCGCGCTGCTCGTCCTCGGGGTTAGCCTGAGGACCGACGAATCCACCCTTGGCGGAGGGGTAAAGCTGCTTGGCGCAACGTCAAACAATACCTCCACATGGGCCGAGAGCTGGGTGACCACGCTTAAGCGCCCCCAGGCCTTCGTGCCAGGAGTGGCTGCAAGGCGGCTTGCCATCTCGCGTTGCAGCATAAAGTGCATGTCCCGAATCGCTCCAGGATAACGGTTCACGAAATCCAAAAGCCGAATGACCAGGGGTGACGAAATATTGTAGGGCAGGTTACCCACAAGGCGCCAAGAGGGTGGTTCGCCAGATTCAGGCTCGGGCAGCATCAGTTTGGCCAGGTCTGTGCGAAGAATATCTTCATTGCAAATTCGGGCAGCGGGGTATTTGGTGCCGAGCAGGGGTACAAGATCCCGATCTATCTCCACCGCAACGTAGGATTTCAAGTCATCTCGATACAGGTAGTCGGTTAACGCCCCCTTGCCGGGTCCGATCTCCAGGACGCTGTCTCCCGGAGCAAGCCCAACAGCCGACGCGATGCCTCCGAGCACGGCACCGTCATGCAAGAAATGTTGCCCAAATCTTTTACGCGCCTGCACGGTCCACTCGCCGAAGTTCCCCCACGCTAGCAATGGCCGCGCGGAAACTTCCTTCATCCCCCTGACCTGTGCCCGCAAGATCCAAAGCCGTTCCGTGATCCACCGATGTCCGCACAAAGGGGAGGCCTAGCGTGATGTTTACCGATTTGCCAAATCCCGCGTACTTGAGCACTGGCAGGCCTTGATCGTGATACATGGCCATCACCGCAGAGGCTTGATCCAAGTATTTGGGCGTGAAAAGCGTGTCTGCCGGCAGCGGCCCCAGTAAATCCAGTCCCTCACGGCGAAGGTCTTCGCAGATGGGTTCAATAACCTCCTGCTCCTCTTGGCCCAAACGCCCATCCTCGCCGGCATGGGGGTTGAGCCCCGCCACCAGGATTCTTGGGCTGGCGATGCCGAAACGCTGGGTAAGGCTGTTATGAAGTATCAACAAACGCCGTCGTAGCAGTGACTTAGATAGCGCTGCCGGCACCGCTGCCAAGGGCAGATGCGTTGTCGCCAAGGCAACGCGCATGGCGTCGTTGGCGAGCATCATCACCACATCCTCAGCCCCGGAACGCTCGGCCAGATATTCGGTGTGCCCCATAAAGGCCAGACCGCTCTCGGCGATGACAGACTTTTGTACGGGGCCGGTGACCATGGACGAGAATTCTCCCGTCATGCAGCCATCGATGGCGGCATCGAGACAGTCGATTACGTAAGATGCGTTGCTCACATCAAGCCGCCCGGGATGCGCGGGGACCGACAGCGGTCGATGCAGAACGGTGAGGACACCGGCTTCCCTGGCCGGCGCATGCCGTTTTTCATCGAGTCGAAGGGGCAGGCCTAAGCCCTTTGCCCGCTGGAGTAGCAGGTCCTTATCGGCGACGACGATCCAAGCACGCTCCCTGTCTTGCTGCGCCAACTTAATAACCAAGTCTGGGCCAATGCCGGCAGGCTCTCCTGGCGTGATCGCGATCATGCCTCTACTCGGTGTCGCTAAATTCGCAGTTCGACAAAGGCCTCATCGCGAATTTCTTTGAGCCACTCCTGGCGCTCTTCTTCGAAGCGCCGTCTAAACAGCAAATCCATGGCCATATTGCGGAGCGCTTCCTCACTCATATCCTCTTCTCGGCGACCGTCCACTGCCAAGATATGCCAGCCAAATTCGCTTTCAAAAGGCTCGCTGACCTCACCTTCCGCAGTCTGACGCATCATCGCGCTGAACTCAGGCACAAATTGATCCGGCGTGGACCACCCTAACGTTCCCCCATTGAGCGCACTGCCAGGGTCCTCAGAGTGTTCCTTGGCCAACTCGGCAAAATCTTCCCCTTCCTGTAGTTGGTCATATATCCCGCTAATCAGGGCTTCGGTTTGCTCCGGCGTGCGTATTTCTGACGGCCTCACCAAGATGTGACGAACATTGGTCTGCATCGACCTTTGGGTTCCCGCCCCCCGGCGCTCCAGAAGCTTGATGATGTGAATTGTGCTACCCGCATCGATGGGCTCGGCAATTTCTCCCGCCTCAAGCGCCAGAACCGACTCCGTAAACAAACTAGGAAGTTCTCCAGCTCGCCGCCAGCCAAGGTCGCCCCCTTCTAGAGCCGTGCTGGCAGAGGACCTGGCAATCGCCATTTGTGCAAAATCATCTCCCGCTCTCAGCTTGGCCACCATGTCGTCCGCTGCGGCCAGGGCCTGATCGTGGACCTCATCCGCCGCGTTATCCTCGAGGGTGATCATGATATGACCGACTCGATACTCGTCCGAGAACATTTGCTGGTAGAAGGGGGAATTCAGCAGCGCCTGAACGTCCTGCTCACTGATCGTGATTCGACGGTTGATCATCGATCTTTGCAGACGCGATATGGTCATCTCCGTGCGAATGTCCTCTCTAAACTGGCGATAGCTGGCGCCGTCCTCTGCCAGGGCCTGCTGAAATTCCTCTATCGTCATGTTGTTGTTGCTGGCGAATCGCGCAACCGCCGCAGTGAGGGACTCATCGTCTATCGTCACGCCCCGACGCTTGGCCTCCTGCAGCTGAATGTTCTCGATGATCAGGCGTTCCATCAGTTGGCTAACCAAGACGTCCGCAGGTGGTGGCTGGATATTCTCTTCCTGAATCGAGCGTTTCACGGTCTCCAGACGCGCGACAAGCTCAGAGGCTAAAACAACGTCATCGTCCACCACGGCGACAATGGCTTCTAGCTTTTGATACTCAGCGCGAACCCCGTGAGTCGCTGCCAGCAGCAGCAAGGTCAACAGGGCCGGAACGAATCGTTTGTAGGTCGTAGTCATAAACTTGCTCTTCCTTGATGGCTGTCTCCAGCTTGGTGACAGCCGGTTGCCTCTATGGCGTCATCTTATTTCGGCTTGTGAGCATTGTGCTTCGCCTTGACGATAAAGCAAAGGCCGGCCTTAGCGCTCTGCCAAGGGCGAGTAACCTCGAATGCCCTGAGTCAGCAACGTGTCGAGCCGTCTGCCGATGCCCGCCAAGCCCT
>CENJ01053065.1_pt1 | contig 28895 bp, 27 predicted proteins | sample 356161 | NCBI WGS metagenome assembly CENJ01 (sample SAMEA2619531, study PRJEB7988) | marine metagenome | biome: marine biome (ENVO:00000447); feature: surface water layer (ENVO:00002042); material: "saline water (ENVO:00002010), including plankton (ENVO:xxxxxxxx)" | depth 5 m | reverse complement strand
AATTGGTGTTGGGTAAGAACACATAAATGGTCTGGTGTTTCAACTGAGGGATTAGTAAGCCTTGAGAGATGGAAAAATGCTATGTATGAACAACCTGGGATGCTTAAAGGAATAAAAGTGCCAATTGAAATTAAAATAGATAAAAATCTTGATGATAGTGAAAAAACAAAAGAATTTATTAAAAATGCCCAAAAAATGGTAAAAAAATAAGGAGTTACTATGATAAAACTGTATTTAACACCGGGAACAAGAGCAGGACGAGTTGCATGGCTTCTTGAAGAGCTTGAAATTGAATATGACTTAGAGATTCTGCCCTTTTCAAAAGAAGGTTTAAAATCTCCTGAACATAGATCTAGGCATGCTTTAGGCAGAGTTCCAGTTATAGAAGATGGAGATATTTCAATATTTGAATCTGGTGCCATTATTCAATATATACTTGATAAATATGGTGATGGCAGACTCAAACCTGATATTAATTCTGATGAATATCCATACTATCTTCAATGGTTTCATTATTGTGAAGGTATGGTAATGCCTCCAATGAATCAAATCGTTGTTCAAACAGTATTGTTACCTCCTGATCGAAGAGATGAGACAGTATTAAATCAAGCTAAGAAATTACTTTCAAAATCTTTAAATCCAGTAAATAATTTTTTACAAGATAAAGATTATTTGATTGGAGGTTTTACTGCTGCAGATTGTATGTTGGGACACTCATGTTATATGGCAACTCGGCTAGGAGCTGTAAATGAGGATATGATAAATGTAAAGAATTATGTTTCAAATATTGAATCTAGGCCTGCATTTAAAAAAGCAATAAAACTTGGTGAAGATGTTGGCAATCCTATTGGATAAGTCAATATGACAGATGTTATTAAAGTTTTTGGCAATGTTGGTTCACCCTATACCCAAAAAATTCTAGCACTGCTTAGATATAGAAATATTCCATATACAGTATCTTGGGGTGATGTTGTCCATAATTTGTCACTATTGAAAATAGAACCACCTAAACCAGTTCTTTTGCCAACAATAGTTTTAAAAAATGATGATGGTAAGAATATTTGTAAAACTGATACAACACCAATTATTAGGTATCTCGAAGAAATTAATAAAACTAAATCTGTAATCCCTAATCATCCAATTTTAAATTTTTTAAATTATCTTCTTGAGGATTTCGCAGACGAGTGGACAACAAAATATATGTTCCATTACAGATGGTATTTTAAGCAAGACGCAGAGAATGCAAAAAAAATGTTAGTTTTACAACATAAACTAGATATTGATAATGAATTAATGGAACAATTTAGTGAAGTTATTGCTGATAGACAAATAAATAGACTATGGGTTGTGGGTTCAAATAATGAAACAGCAAATCTTATTGATCTAAGTTATAAGAGGTATTTAGAATTATTGGAATCGCATCTTACAACTTCAACTTTTATGTTTGGGCAAAGACCATCATCAGCAGATTTTGGAATGTACGGACAACTATCACAACTTGTTGGATTTGATCCAACTCCAAGAGATATTGCATGTGAGATCTCACCCAGAACAATATCATGGGTAAGTATTATGTCTGACTTATCAGGTCTTCATGACAAAGGTGGAATTGGTAAGTTTTTTGGAGTTGATAACAATAATGATACTAATGATGAAATAAATTATTTCAATGATAACAGTGGTTGGTTTGATATAGATAAAGTTCCTAATACACTTTTAGATATTTTTAATGAAATAGGCAGAGTGTATATTCCATGTCTTATTGCAAATTCTAAGGCTTTTAATAATGGAGATACTGTTTGGGAAACTAAAATTGATAATTCAGTTTGGAAACAAAAAACTTTCCCATATCAAGCTAAATGCCTTAATTGGATAAAAGATGAATTCAATAAATTATCTAAATCTGATAAAGAAATAACACTTAAAATGTTGAAAGGCTCTGGCTGTGAAAAAATTTTAAATTAATTTTTCAGATCTGTAATGGTAGAAGAAGAAAATAGTTGCTAGTGCTGTAAGCAAATGCCAAATTCCATGAGCTTGAATTAATGAATCTGGATTACAAAATTTTGAGTTTGGATTTATTTCAAGATTCCCTTGCAACCAAATTAACCAAGCACTTATGTATGCAACCATACCAGCAAAAAACCATTTATAAGTTCTTGAGAATTTTGGTTTTGATTTTGCTAAAATGCCAGGAATCCAAAAAAAGACAATCCACCAATAACTTTCAAAATCTTCAAATACCTCTTGTGGAAAAATTCCAAATAACATTAATACGAGAAAGCCAACAAAACCAGAAATAAAACGCATGCTTGGAGACCAAAATCTATATAGAAATTCACTGACTACCCAAAGTCCAATTGATACACCAAATAAATCTAGCCCAATACCTAATTCATAACCAAAAAAACCTCTCATAAATGCATAAATTAAGATTATTGAAACATAAATTTTTATAAACATATCAGAGGACCAATTAGACATTTTATAAATGTTAAAAAGCCAAGGAATAACTATATACATAACCATACTGAGATTGTCTGCCCAACCACCCCATTCTGTATTTGTACCATGCATCATCATTGAACCTGGGCCTAAATAAACTACAGCAACACCATATAAGACAGTTATTTTATTTAAACCAGAAAATTCATTAAAAGATTCTTCATTAGATAAAATATATAGAATATAAAGGCCAACAAACATGAAACCTAGGTTAGTAAATGTATTAATCGGTTCTCTGAACGGGCCATCGCTAATTCTTTCACACCATCTTGAAGCTTCTCCTATAAGATTAAATGATTCAACAGATTGTATGATTTGAAGATAACTTAGCAAATAAAAAACAAGAAGAAATAAAATACTTATAATTAATGTTATTTTGAAACTATTTTCTATTTTAAAAAAATCTTTCAACTTACTTAACAGTATTAATCTCATATATTGAGTTATTGTACTCACTTTTATAATTTTTATTTTGATTTAAAAAAGCCTCTAAATCATTTGAGTTATTTTCTTCTCTTAAAAGAAAATTATTATTAATAACTTTTAAATTATACAAAGAATAATTATATTTAATTTTAGAATTTTTAATTTCACAACTATTTCCTAAATTATCTGTTGGTTCAGCATATTTCAAATATTTAGCCGCTGAAATAGAAGTAGTTTTAAAAAAAGGACACTGCTTAAAATTTATTGATCCATCATTATTTCTAGAAATTACGCACATTGATTTGTTAGATTTAATATCTGACACTCTCCCACTTTTATCTATATTAAAACTTACTACTGAATAACCTTGATAATTTGTTATTGGATAATCAGGTTTTAATACTTGAAGTAGTTTTGCATTACAGACTTGTGTGTCAAGCTCTTCAGCAATTATTGAATGCATGCTTACAAAAATAACCAGCATTAATGTTAAATATTTATGCATTGTTAATACTAGATTTAGAGCGTTGATTCTAATTCAGGTAAAGCATTAAATAAGTCTGCAACTAAACCATAGTCAGCAACTTGAAATATTGGTGCATCTTCATCTTTATTAATAGCAACAATAACCTTAGAATCTTTCATGCCAGCCAAATGTTGAATTGCACCTGATATCCCAACAGCTATATACAGATCTGGAGCTACTATTTTGCCAGTTTGTCCAACTTGATAATCATTGGGAACAAAACCTGCATCTACAGCAGCTCTTGATGCACCCACTGCTGCTCCAAGTTTATCTGCTATTGAGTCAAGGAGATGGAAGTTATCACCAGATTGCATTCCTCGACCGCCAGAGATCACTATATTAGCAGCAGTCAATTCAGGTCTATCACTTTTTGCTAATTCTTCTGAGACAAATTTACTTATGCCTGATGACTCGACATTACTCATATCTATAACTTCTGTATCAGAACTATTATTTGTAATTGGATCAAATGCTGTGGATCTTACAGTTATGACCTTAATATCATCATTTGATTTAACTGTTGCTATACAACTACCAGCATAAATTGGTCTCTTGAATGTATCATCAGATTCAACAGAAATAATATCTGATATTTGTTGGGTATCCAATTTTGCAGATATTCTTGGCATTAAATTTTTTCCAAAAGTAGTTGATGGAGCCAATATGTGCGTATACCCTTCGCAATTAGCTAATATTAAGGAGGAAAGATCTTCAGCAATTACATTTTTGTATGTATCTGAGTCACATTTTAAAATCTTGGAAATCCCATCAAGAGTTTTACACTCATTGATTACACTATCCAAGTTACTTCCAGCGACGAGAAGTGAAATATCACCAGTCAATAGGATCGCAGCCGAAACAGTATTTAAGGTCGATCCTTTTAAACTTTGATTATCATGTTCTGCTATAACTAATATACTCATTGGATCACCTTTGCTTCATTTTTAAGCTTATCAACAAGCTCATCGATATTTTCAACTATTATTCCTGCTTCTCTACTAGGAGGAAGCTCAACTGATAACAATTCAGTTCTTGGGTTTATATCTATTCCAAGATCATTTACGGATATTACATTAAGTTCTTTTTTCTTAGCCTTCATAATATTAGGAAGTGAGGCATACCTGGGCTCATTTAATCTCAAGTCAGTTGTTATAATTGCTGGTATTGTCAATTCAAGTGTTTGTAAACCACCATCTATTTCTCTTGTAACCTTCACAGATGAATCTTCTAATATAATTTCTGATGCATTAGTAGCTTGGGGATAATCTAAAAGAGCTCCAAGCATTTGTCCAGTTTGATTATTATCCCCATCAATAGCTTGCTTTCCTAAAATAACAATTTCAGGCTTTTCATCTTCGATTACTTTTTGTAATACTTTTGATATACCAAGTGGTTCTAATAATGAGTCAGTTTCAACTAATACAGCTCTGTCAGCTCCTAAGGCAAGAGCTGTCCTTAACTGTTCTTGAGAATCAGATTTCCCAACAGATACAGCAATAACTTCAGTTGCTTTACCAGATTCTTTAAGTCTAACCGCTTCTTCTAATGCAATTTCACAAAATGGATTAACTGCCATCTTTACATTATTTAGATCAACATTTGAATTATCGGAAAGTGGCCTTACTTTAACGTTATAGTCTACAACTCTTTTTATGGGAACTAAAATTTTCATAATTTGATTAAAGATTACTTAACTTATAATTTATACTTATTTATGTAAATTGTACTTATTTATGTGTATATTTAATATAAATTTACATTATTATTAAGACATTTTAATATAAATAGAACTTATAATATAGTATAATTATAATGTATTTTTATTTACTAATACAATATTAAATCTTATGCACAGAGAAGTAATGGAATATGACGTTGTTGTTGTTGGCGGTGGCCCCTCAGGCCTTGCTACTGCCATAAAGTTTGCACAGTTAAATAAGCAAAACGGTACGGATTATTCGATTTGCCTGTTAGAAAAAGGTTCAGAAATTGGTGCTCATATTCTATCTGGTAATGTCTTTCAACCTAATGCTCTTGATGAACTAATACCTAACTGGAAAGAACTAAATGCTCCTTTAAATGTACCTGTAACAAAAGATAAAATATATTATCTTCTTAAAAATATTGGCATACCAGTACCTCCATTTGTTATGCCAAATTTAAATAATCATGGTAATTATGTGATAAGCCTTGGAAACTTATGTAGATGGCTTGGCGAGCAAGCAGAAAATTTGGGTGTTGAAGTATTTCCAGGATTCCCTGCAAGTAAACTAATTTTTGAAAATGATGAAGTCGTTGGTGTTCAAACTGGAGATATGGGAGTATCTGAAAGTGGTGAATTAAAACCTGGGCATGAGCTAGGTATCGAGATAAAGGCTAAAATGACAATTTTAGGTGAAGGTTGTAGAGGTCACTTAGGAAAACAAATTATTAACAAATATAATTTATCTGATGGCAAAGATCCTCAGCATTATGGTATTGGTTTTAAAGAAGTATGGAAACTAAAGCCTGAGAATCATGATGAGGGTCTTGTGATTCACACTAATGGCTGGCCTACTCCTGATATAGCTGCAGGTTCATACTTTTATCACGGTGAAAATAATGAAGCTTATATTGGTTTAGTTATACCTTTAGATTATAAAAATCCCCATCTAAGTCCTTTTGACGAGTTTCAAAGATGGAAAACTCATCCAACTATGAAAAAATATCTTGAAGGTGGTGAAAGATTATCCTACGGAGCAAGGGCCCTTATTAAAGGAGGCATGCAGTCCCTGCCTCAAATGGAATTTCCAGGTGGTTTGTTAATTGGATGTAATGCTGGAACTCTTGTCTTTTCAAAAATAAAGGGGTCGCATACAGCAATGAAGTCAGGTGAACTGGCTGGTGAATATACGTACAACAAACTGCACGGAGTTGAACAAGATGTATATGACAAACAGATTGAGAAGTCATGGATAAATAAAGAACTTTATAAATCAAGAAATTTTGGCCCACTATTTCATAAGTTTGGAGCATTATTTGGTGCTGCGTTTAATGTAATTGATCAATTAATCTTTAGAGGAAACCTACCATTCACACTTAACCACCCTATTCCTGATCATGCTTGCTTAAAAAAAGCAGATGAGTTACCTAAAATTGACTATCCCAAACCTGATGGGATTTATTCATTTGATAAACTATCCTCTGTTTATCTCTCAAATACTAACCATGAAGAGGATCAACCATGTCATCTTCAATTAAAAGATTCATCAATTCCGATAAGCGTTAATCTCCCAATGTATGATGAGCCAGCACAACGATATTGTCCTGCAGGTGTATATGAGGTTGTTGAAAAAAATGGCGAAAATAAATTTGTTATTAACGCACAAAATTGTGTACATTGTAAGACATGCGATATCAAGGATCCGTCTCAAAACATAACATGGGTATCGCCAGAAGGACCTGGTGGACCTAATTATCCTAATATGTAATGTTGTGAAAAAATATTCTATTATATTTATAACAGTTTTCTTATCTTCATGCGCCACATCTTCTATTCAAAATTCCTTATTAGAAGACAATGAAAAAGTTATTATCGATAATAATTTTGAAATATTAGAAATAGATGAAAATGAGAAATTTTTAGATTTTCTCGAAAACGACTGGATAAAAACTTTAAATGAAAATCCTTTATTTGCATCATACGTTGGTGATAAAAGATTAAATGGCAAAATTAATTCTAATGATATTGATCAATTCTTAAGTGAAAGACAGTCAGAAATAGATTCATTAAATAAACTTAGACAAATTGATATATCAAAACTAAGCGATGATAATCAACTTAACTATAAACTAAAGGAGTTTGGTCTTACAAGTAGCATTGGGCTATCTGATTTCCCAACTTATTACCTTAGACTAAATCAAAGAGGTGGCATTCAAAGCTTTTATGAAACAGGAAATAGATTAGTTTATAGCTCCAAACAAGATTATTTAGACTGGTTATCAAGACTTAGACAATTCTCAAAAAATATATATAACGCTATTGAGATAAATAAAAAAGGATTGTCGCAAGGTATTACTCAACCAAAGTTAGTAACAGAAGGCGTAATTACTCAAATAGATCGATTGATAAATGTTGATGTTAAAAATAGTCCATATTTAAAAGTTTTTTTAGAAGCTGACGAATCTTTGATATCCGCATCAGATAAGGAACAAATGATTGTTGATGCTAAAAACATAATACTAAATGAAATTAATCCTGCATATCTTGAGCTAAATAATTTCCTAAAAAATGAATATATAAGTAAATCAAGAGAGTCGATAGGTATTGGTGATGTTCCTGGTGGAAAACAGTACTATGAATACTTAGCAAAATATTACACTACAACTGAGCTCAGTCCTGACGAAATTTATGAAATTGGTATTGAGGAAATTAAAAGAATCCGAACTGAGATGGAGGAAATAATTAGGAAAGTTAACTGGGATGGTGATTTTAATTCATTTTTAAATTATCTTAGAACTAGTCCAAGATTCTATTTTGATAATCCGGATGATCTGTTTAATGCATATTTAATTATGTCTAAAACAATTGATCCTCTTCTTCCAAAAATTTTTAAAGTTTTTCCCAGGACACCATATGGAGTTATTCCTATCCCTGACGAGTCTGCTCCTTTTACTACAACCGCCTACTACAATAGCCCTAGCCCAGGAAGGCCTGGATATTTTTATGCAAATTTATACAAACCAGAATCAAGACCAAAATATGAAATTCCTGTACTTACTGTCCATGAAGCCGTTCCAGGTCATCATTTTCAAATTTCTATAGCTCAAGAACTTGATAATGTTCCATCATTTAGAAAATATCAAGGTATAACAGCGTTTGTTGAAGGATGGGGACTTTATAGCGAAGAATTAGGAGAATATATGGGGATATATGATGATCCATACGATAAATTTGGACAACTTACCTATGACATGTGGCGTGCAATTAGATTGGTTGTTGATACAGGTATGCACTACAAAGGTATGACAAGAGATGAGGCAATTAATATATTTGTTGAAAATTCTGCAAAGTCTATTTTAGATATTAATAACGAAATAGATAGATATATCGCATGGCCAGGTCAAGCTCTTGCTTATAAAATAGGACAATTAAAAATATTAGAGCTTAGAAATAAAGCTGAAAAAAAATTAGGTGATAAATATGATATTAAAGATTTTCACCATGAGGTTCTTAAAAGAGGATCATTACCTCTCAATCTTTTAGAATTTTACATTGATGAATGGATTAATGAGACTTTAGATTCTTAGACCTTTTACATCTTTCACTGCAGTAAATAACGCTAGACCAATTATTTTTCCATTTTTTTCGCCAAGTAAAAGACTTGTCGCAAACTGGACATATTTTTTTTTCTAGTTTAAGTTTTTTATGCAATTTTACCTATAGTATGTTTTTTATTACCACTAATTAAATAAAGTACTTTGTTATCAATATAATTATTCTCAAGAGCTATATCAATTAATTTATAATATGTATTCCTGTTAAAGAATCCTTCAATATTACTTCTGACATTAACTAATGGTATTTCAGAATTACTATATTTAATCAATCTAGTCGAGTTACTTTCATTTAAAATAAATTCATAATTTAAATTTGTAATTAAACGTATATCCTCTTTATACATTTCAAAATCAATAATTTTATATGGTGCAAGTTCAACTTTGACTGGAACTTTTTCTACAGGCGTAACTAAAAAATAGTCGTTTTTATCTTTTCTTAGCACCGTAGAAAATAAATTTACAAGTTTGTTATTTTTTATTGGTGAATCATTATAAAACCATTCACCTTCTCTATTAATTAAAAACTCCTGTCCTTCACATAGTTCAGGATTCCATGTCTCTACTGGTGGAAAAACCTTTTGACCTCTTAGGTTATTTGCAATTTTAGAAATACTCATTTAATGCTGAAATGATTATAAATATACCTATAAAGCATAATATAAATGACATAGCTGATGTCAAATATTTATTTGTGTATATATTTATATTGATTGAGGAATGTGTAATAACAATACTTATAAAAATAAACCATAAAGCTGATGTGATCGAGAAATATAATGGAAATAAAAAGTAATAAATTCCACTCAAACTCTCAACAAGAATACTAAACAAAGACACAAAAAATAAAAATGCTTTCACATTAAATATATTAGTAATCAGACCTACAATAAAACTGTTTTTTTCATATCGATATTTATTTTCATCTGTTGTGATCTCTAAATCACTTAAAAAAATTGATATTCCTAAATATAAAATATACAAGCCGCCAATTATGCTTATTATAAATTTATATAAATTATTAGATATTATTAAAAGAGATATACCACTTATAGCCAAGATACAATGAATTAATATACCAAAACCAATTCCTAGTGCTGTTTTGATTCCTGCAGATCTTCCATGTATAGAAACCTGTCTTACTACAATAGCTGTATCTGGTCCTGGACTTGTAAGAGCTATAAAGTGAGCAACTGCAGACCAAACAAACATTAATTAATTTAAGATTACTGACGGTTCGATTTCAAGCTTAATATTAAAATTTTTAAATACTTTATCTTGAATATGTTTTGCGAAACTAATGACCTCATCTTGTGATGCATGTTCATTTGTTACTAAAACAAGGGCATGGCTTTCTGATAATTTAACATTATCATATTTATCTAATTGATTTTTAATTAATTCAATTAATCTTGCAGAGCCAACTTTTACTTCTTTTGAGTTTATTTCCCAAAGGACTAATTCATCAAGTGAGTAATCTTCTTCTTTGATATTTATTTTTTTTGTAATAGCATTTTTAAAAAAACTTCCAACATTAGGAATTTGCTCAGGATTAGGTAGCGAGATTGATCTTATATTGGTAATAAGTTCTGAAACTTCATTAATTGATATATTAGTGAGGCTTATATCATTTAAATTTGCATATTTTTTAATTGAATCATATTCAAGATTGAATTCTGTATAAATATTCGTGTTAAAAATCACATTATAGATAATTAAATTATTATTTTTGAAAATCGAATTTCTGTATGAGAACTCGCATTCATCATTGTTAAGGGACATAAATTTGTTATTGATATAGTCATAACAATTTATACTTTTTATTAAATTAGATACTTCTTGACCATATGCACCTATATTTTGAATTGGAGCTGCTCCAACGCTTCCTGGTATTGATGATAAATTTTCAAAACCGTAAATATTACGACTAATTGCTTCCAATACCAATTGATGCCAATTGATAGATGAGCCAACAATTACAGTATCATTGTCTTTATTGAAATCCATATCTTCAAAACATACTTTTACAACGATGCCATTAAAGAAGTTTGGTAAAATTACATTCGTACACTCTCCTATTACAAGAACTGATAAATTTTTATTTTTTACAAATTTATGGAGCTCAATTAAATCATTCTTGCTAAAGCACTCAATGTAATATTTTGACTTTGAATCAATTTTTAGTGAGTTATTAATTTGAAAATTTTCAATTATTTTCATATTCTTTTAAATAATTTTCTGCAGACACCACATCATCATTTGTATCAATACCATTTGGAACTACAAGATCAGATTTTGAAACAAATATAGAGTACTTGTTATCAAGAAACCTCATTTGTTCTAGCTTTAGATTTAATTCATTTGTTGTTGGTTCAAGAGATACTAGTTCTCTTAAAGTTTTTAATCTATAACCATAAATGCCAACATGTCTCCTTGGATTATCTAATTTTTGTGTTCTACTAAAATTAGTTGCATAATCATTGAGATCTGTTTCCACCAATACACAATTTGGATTTGATATTTCATCTTCTGAATGTATTTCATCTGAAACAGTTATAACATCACATTTATTTGATTTGAAATCATTAATGACAAGCTCTATTAATTGTTTAGGTATAAATGGTTCGTCTCCTTGTAAGTTCAATATAAAAGTATTTTCATTTAGTTTTAAACTATTTGCAGCTTCGCAAATTCGATCAGTACCAGATATATGATCAACTTTGGTCATTATTACATTTTGTGAAATTTCATAAACATTTTCTCTAATTAGTTCTGAATCTGTAGCAACATAAGAATTTTTACTTATTTTAAGAGCATTTATCATCACTCTTTGAATTAAAGTTTTATTATTAATTTTAATTAGCGGTTTGTTTCTAATTCTCGTGGAACCAATTCTAGAAGGAATTAATATACATAAATCATCAGTCATTTGAATTTATTTGTTTTAGTTTTCTATCCAAATTATCAATAAATTTATTATTAACATCTGCGTCAATAGCAAGGTACCAGATTTTATTATTATCAAAATCTTTACATTTTGATGCATCTTTTTCTGTCATAACAATAGGTAAATGATCTAAATAAAATAAATCACTTGACGAAAAATTATGGTGGTCAGGAAAGGGATGACGAACAATATCAAAACCAAGTTTTTCTAACAAATCAAAGAATCTTCCTGGATTTCCTAGACCAGCTACAGCATGCACTTGATTGTGCATAGGCCAATTTTCAACACTGTATGACTTTCCAGATTTAAGATGAACAAATTTTGTTGGGCTAATACTCATCAGATACTCACCCTCATCAGTAGGCCCACTATTGTTTACAATAAAATCAACTGTTTTAAGTCTATTTTTTGACTCTCTTAATGGTCCAGCAGGAAATGTAAGATTATTTCCAAAACGTCTTTTTCCATCTATTACTGCTATTTCAATATTTCGACCCATTTTATAATGTTGCAGGCCATCATCTGACAAAATTACATCGCAATCATTATTTTTTAATAGCTCTTTAACTGCTCTCACCCTATTTTTATCTATATAAAATGGTATTCCTAGCTTTGATAATATCTGTGCCTCATCACCAGTTTCTTTTACAGATGTTTCAACTGTTACTTTTAAAGTTTTTTTAAATTGCCCTCCATAACCCCTACTCACAATTCCTGGTTTATAGCCTTTAGCCATTAGTTCTTTAGCAATATATTTTACTAAAGGTGTTTTTCCAGTACCGCCTATTGTTAGATTGCCTATAACAATCAACGGAATCTTAGAAGTAAATGATTTAATCTTATTTTTTATATATCTTCTTCTTCGTCTTGAAGTTAAAAATGAGAAAACTAATGAAAATGGATAAAGTAGATATAACCAAATGCTTTTGTTGTACCAACTATCGACTACGAAACTTGTTGTAACTTCGTCATTGTACTCTGGCATATAAAGCTGAACTGAATGAACAGGTTTATTTATAATATTAGGAGAATCTTCAAATTTGTTTTTATAAAGTGAATGATAAATCGATTTGTTTTCTAATAGATCGTTATGAGTACCAGTCTCAACAATCTGTCCTTCGTTTAATACAATAATTTTTGATGCATTTTCAATAGTAGAAAGCCTATGCGCAATAACAATGGTTGTCCTATTAGAAATAAGTTTTTCTAATGCCTCTTGGACAATAAGCTCTGATTCGGTGTCTAATGCAGAGGTAGCCTCATCAAGAATAATAATTGGTGAATCTTTATAAAATGCTCTTGCAATTGCCAGTCTTTGTCTTTGACCACCCGAAAGCAATACACCGTCGTCACCTATTTCTGATTCATATCCTTCCGGCAAATTATCTATAAATTCTTCACAACCGGACAATTTTGCTGATTCTTTTAGTTTATCTACATCAACAGAATCATCGCCATAAGCTATATTTTTTGCAATAGTGTCGTTAAATAATGATGGATTTTGATTAACAATAGATATCGCAGACCTCAAGTGTTCTAGTGAAAATTCAGATATCGGAACATCATCAATAAAGATATCTCCTGATGAGTGGTTATAAAATCTTGGAATTAAATTAGCAATTGTTGATTTACCAGAACCTGATTTTCCAACAATTGCTACTGTCTCATTTTTATTTATTGAAAAATTTATATCTGTTAAGACCTGTTTACCAGTTTCATAAGAAAAATTTACATTTTTAAATTCTATATTTCCATCAATATCACTTTGATTTGATCCAATATCTGATTCTATCTCTTGATCTAGTTGTTCAAATATTTCATTAGCTGCTGCTAAACCTTTTTGAACAATAATATTTATATTTGAAAGTTGTCTTATTGGCTTTGCCATTAAACCTGCTGCTGTAAAAAATGCGACAAAAGTTTCAGCATCCAAAGATATTCCCAATTGAGCACCAAGAGCAAAATATGCAACTATTGAAAGAGATATTGATACTAAAACTTGTATTATCGGAGTTGCCATATTTCCTGTCGCTTCAAGTTTTAGATTTTGATTTTTATTTGATGTATTTGCTTCTAAAAATCTAGAATTTTCGTATTCTTCAGCATTAAAACTTTTTATTTCAACATGACCATCCACAGCTTCAGATGCAATATGTGTTACATCACCCATTGCTGTTTGAATTTTTTTGGCAAGTTTTTTTAATCTCTTACCTGCTATATATACAATTATTGCAATTAATGGTGCTGTACCGATTAATAATAGTGTGAGCTTAAAGTTTAGAATTAATAAATACACAAATAAACCTACTAGTAAAAATCCTTCTCTAATAAGCGTTTTAACAGCATTTGATGCTGCCCCAGAAACTTGAGTTGTTGTAAATGTAATTCTGTTGATTAATTGTCCAGATTGATTAGCATCAAAATATGATTTAGGTAAATTATGAAGTTTTTGAAAAAGCTCAGCTCTTAAATCATGAACTATTCCAAAGCCAACTTTTGACATAAAGTAATTTCCAACAAAAAATCCGATTCCTCTCCCAAGTGCAATAAATATTAATGATAATGCAAGAAATGAATTAAAATTTTCCTCTTCTGAATTTATAAATCCAATAATTCTTCTAATCCATTCAACAGCTGCAATGTCTGCAAAAGCAAAGCTAATAAAGCCAATTACACTTATAAAAAAAGAATATTTATACCTAAATGTATATCCCAGTAATCGTTTTAAGCTTCCAGTTTTCATTTCTCAATAGTTCTTATTTGTACTTCATTAAATCCATATTTATTTAATATATCCATTATTGAAATGACCCAGATATGTAAACTATCTGTTTCTGCGCTCAATATGACTGGGGTACCATTGTTTTCTAACTCAAATATTGCTTGTTCAATATTATTAATGTTATCTATATTAAAATTATCATCATTTATGTACAAAATTCCATTACCTGTTAATACAATTTCATTACCTTCTTGGACAACTTGAGATTGAAATGATTCAGTTTTTGGAAGTTCCAAAGACAAAAATTGAGAATCACCTACTTTTGATGTAACAACAAAAAATATTACTAGCAAAAAGACAATATCAATTAATGGAGTTATTTCTATTGCAAAAGTTGATTTATTTTCTGATACAAATTTCATTAGTTAATAACATCGATAAAACCTGAAACCTCTTTTTGTAAATTTATTAAAAGGTAATTTACCTTTTGTTCAAAATACTTATGGAGTACAAGTCCAGGTACAGCTATGAATAAACCAAATGCAGTGGTTATAAGTGCTTGAGATATTCCAGCAGCAAGAAGATCAGGATTGGCTCCTGTGTTTTCAGTGAGGCCCGTAAAAGCTGTAATCATTCCAACAACAGTCCCTAATAATCCCAATAAAGGGCTGATTGTTGCAACTGTTCCCAATACACTTAAATATCTTTCAAGACTATATTTTACTTCAATAGCTTTTTCTTCTATTTTTGACTCTAAGTTATCACGCTTCAAATCTTTGTATTTAAGACAGTTAATTAAAAGAAAGCCCAGAGAAGATAAGCTTGATATCTCATGAGCTTGTTTTGAGGACATCATATCGTTCTTTACTAAATTTATTATCTGATTTGGGAGACCTTTTGGCGAAACCAACCTATTCTGTAAAAACCATGATCTTTCAATAGAAATTGTGATTATTAAAACACTACATGCTAACAAAGGCCACATGAATGGACCACCTGCAGTTATAAATTCATTCATTTATAATACTCATTTTTGAATTTACTAATTGATATACCTTTTCAAAAGAGTCAATAAACTTATTATCGTGAGTAGCTGCGATTAAAGCAATACTATGTTTATTTGATAACTCTATTATAAGGTCTTGAATGATCTCAGAGTTTCTATTATCAAGATTTCCTGTTGGTTCATCAAGAAATAGAAACTTTGGATCATTTATTAATGCTCTTCCAATAGCAGCTCTTTGTTTTTCTCCTCCAGACAATTTCCATGGTAAATGATTCTTTCTGTCATATATATTTAAAGTTTTCATTAGTTCTTTTGCTTTATATTTTTTTGATTTATCTAAAGAATTATTTAAATATGCTGGCATATAAATATTCTCTTCAATCGTTAGATCATCTAAAAGGTGATGAAATTGATACACAAAAGCGAAATTATTTAGCCTAATATTACTCAGTGAAATATTGTTAAGTTTGGCAAGATTTATATTATTTAAGAATATATTTCCAGAAGTTGGTTTATCTAAACCAGCTAAGATATGAAGAAATGATGATTTACCTGCACCAGACATACCAGTAATTGCAATCTTATCTCCTTCTGAAATCTCAAGATTGATATCATTTAAAACATTAAGTTCATCTTTATTAATAACAAATGACTTATAAACATTTTTACATTCAATTTTATTCATGTCTAAGGATTTCTACAGGATTAAGTCTCAAAGCTCTTAAAGAAGGAATTAACGATGAAAAAAGACTAATTAAAAATGAAATGAGACAAATTATTAAAATTTGAAAATAGTTTATATGGTATGGAAAATAATTAATGAAATAAGCATCTAATAAATTTCTATCAAGCAATGTTTCAATTAAATCAATAAAGTTGTTCAAATTAAAAATTATGATAAAGCCTAGAATTATTCCAGAAATTATTCCTATCAAGCTTACTAAAAATCCTTGAGTAAAAAATATCATGACTATTTGTCGGTAATTCGCACCCAATGTCATTAGAATTCCTATTTCTCTTTCTTTTGACTTAACTGTCATAATTACAGTAGATAAAACAAGTATAGAAGCAACTGCAACTATAAGAAAAAGCATTAGGCTTATTAGTAATTTTTCAAATTGTATTGCTTCAAATAAAGTACCATGAGTATTTTTCCATGAAACAAAAGTATATTTATTATTCAAACTATTAACTAAATCTTTTGCAATTATATCTGCGGCAAATAAATCGTTTGTTTTAAGTCTTATACCAATTGTCTCATTAAGACTAAGCATTTTAATTTTTTGTGCCGTTTTGTGGGAAATTAGAGTTAAAAATTGGTCTATTTCTGTTTGAAGTTCATAGATACCAATAACCTCTAAATTAATTGATTTTGGAAAAGATCCTAAAAGTGTTGTTTTAATTTCTGCAGTTGTAATATTAACTTGATCACCAATAAAAGCGCCTATTTTTGCAGCAAGAGAAGATCCAATAATTATTGAATTATCTTTTTCAAGGTCGCTTAAGCTACCAGCCATCATATAATCTGAAATAATAGAAATATTCATTTCTTTATCAGTATCGATGCCAATGACTGAAATGCCGCTAGTTTTAGAAGTTGATGTAATAATCCCCTCAAAGCTAATATATGGAACAGCATCAATAATATTTTCACTTCTATTAATATCGTCTATCAAGGCTTCATAATTATTTATTGATGATTCTGATTCAATAACGGCATGTGGAATCACACCCAATATTCTTTCTTCTAATTCTTTTTCAAAGCCATTCATAACTGATGTGACAACAATTAAACTAGAAATACCAATTGCCAAACCAATAATTGCTAAAAAAGTCGTAAAAGAGAATGTTCCTCCTTTATTAGATCTAAGGTATTTATAACCTAATTTCAGAGATATAAGTGACACAAAACTATTTCATTAGTTGCTGGAGAACTTTTTCAATATTTCCTTTGTAGGGAGGTCTTACAGCATCAAAAAATTTATCTAATTTAAAACTTATATCTTTATAATATGCACGCGGATTTGAAAAATTTTTAAATCCCTCAAACGACTTATATCTTCCCATTCCTGATGGTCCAACACCTCCAAAAGAAAGATTATTTTGTTGAAGATGGCTTATAACATTATTAACAGTCACGCCACCAGAGGATGTTTTATTTAGTATTTCATTTTCTTCATCCTTATCATTACCAAAATAATATAGACCAAGTGGTCTATCTTTAGAATTTATTAATTTTGTTGCGTCTTCGATTTCGTTATATTCGATGATTGGTAGTAAAGGTCCAAATATTTCTTCTTGCATTATTTTCATATCATCTGAGGTATTAGTAACAATCGTTGGTGGAATTTTAAAAAATTCTTGTTGACTAAAATCTTCATTAGATGGATTTATTTCATCAATATTTGCGCCCTTTTCATTGGCATCATCCAGCAAAGCTTTTAGCCTGTCATAATGTTTTTGATTAATTATAGATGTGTAATCGTCATTATCTTTTATGTTTGGAAAATATTCTGAAACCGCATCTTTAGTTTCTTTTATGAATTCATCTTTTTGATCTTTGTGAACAACAACATAATCTGGTGCCAAACAAATTTGGCCAGCATTCATTGTTTTACCAAACATTATTCGCTTAGCAGAAGATTTCAAATCAGCAGATTTACCTATAACAACTGGTGATTTTCCACCAAGCTCCAACGTACATGGGACTAAGTTTTTTGATGCAGAAGCCATGACATGTTTTGCAACTGCACCACCTCCGGTATATAAAAGATGATCAAAGCTTAAGTTAGTAAAAGATTCACCAACTTCAGGACCTCCAAGAAATGTTGCAAATTCATGTTGATCAAAAGATTTATCACAAAGTTCTTTTAGCAATAATGAGGTTGTTGGTGTGTGTTCGCTAGGCTTATGCATAACTTGATTACCAGCTGCAAAAATAGAAACTAGTGGAACAAAAGTTAAATTTACAGGAAAATTCCATGGTGAAATCATACCTACCGTTCCAAGCGGCTCATATTTAATATATGATTTTGCGCCTATTAATCCAAATGGAAAATTTGATGATTTTTTTTCAGGCTTACTCCACTTTTTAACATTTTTTATAGCCTGATTAATAGCAGGCATAATACCATATACATCTGATAACATAGATGCATTCTTTGATCTATTACCAAAATCAGTATTTAAAGCATCAACAAAATCATATCGATTATCCATGATAAGTAGTTTTAATCTTTCCAATCTATCAATTCTTAAATCTACTGATGGTGCACCATTTTTAAGATAAAAATCTTTTTGCTCTTGTAACACCCTATTCATTTCATCAAAAGTACTCATCTAAAACCCCCTATTAACTTCTATTAGCTTTATCTTTATTGTTAGCATCTCTTATTAATTTTCTCATATTTTGCCAATCTTCGTCAGATAGTTTATCTAATTGAGAAAAGGTACCTCCACCTGTCAAATACTGAGCACCATCAATTCCAATTGTTTGTCCTGTTAGATAATCACACCCATCAGCCATTAAGAATGTGGCTAAATTTTGAAGTTCACTCATCTCACCAACTCTTCCTAACGGAACAGTATTCATCATGTCGCCATCATTATTTTCAGGATTTAACCTTTCCCATGCTCCTTTCGTTGGGAAGGGTCCTGGGGCAATACCGTTTACCTTAATACCATATTTACCCCATTCAGCTGCTAAAGATTTAGTCATAGCATTAATTCCTGATTTAGACATCGCAGAAGGTACAACATAGGGTGAACCGGTCCAAACCCAAGTTGTAAGTATGTTTATTATGGATCCTTTACAAGACGATTCTATCCACCTTTTACCAACAGAATGTGTCATATAAAAAGTACCATGGAATACTATATTCGCTATCGCATCAAAACCTTTATGAGATAGATCTTTTGTGGGCGAAATAAAATTTCCAGCAGCATTATTAACAAGTCCATCAAGTGGACTTTCTTCGAATATTGACTGAACATAATCATCAACATCTTTTGAGGCTCTTATGTCGAGTGTCTGATAATTTACTTTCGTACTACATTTCTCCGAAATTTCATCAGCTGTTTCTTTAAGAACATTTTCTCTTCGTCCACATATGTATAAAACTGCTCCATGTTTCGCAAAATGAATTGCCATTTCTTTACCCAGGCCCGTGCCGCCACCCGTGATAAGAATTCTTTTATTTTTTAATAAGTCTTTTTTAAACATGTACTAAAAATTATTTAATAATATCAATGATAGCATCTGCCCATAAATCTGAATAATTTAGAGACTCAACATAATCCAAATTTTCTCCTCCAAACTTTTGAAAAAGCTCTTTATATTCATCACCTATTTCTATAATTGTTTCAAGGCAGTCTGCTGTAAATGCTGGTGAAAATACTAAAATGTTACTATCTCCATTTTTTGGAGATAATTTTAATACATCGTCTGTAAATGGGGTTAGCCATTTGCCGAAAAGTCTAGACTGATATGTAACAATGTAATTTTCTTCTGGGATATTGAGTCTTGATGCCAAAAGTTTTGTGGTTTCATATGTTGTTGCTTTATAACAAAACTTATTATCATTTGTTATTTTATTTTCACAATCATTATCTTTACAAAGAGAATTAGGATATACATTATCAACGTGACTGATTGGCACGCCATGATAGCTAAAAATTACTTTATCATAGGAATTAACATCAAATTTTGAAGCTTTATCTACCCAGGCATCTAAAAACTTATCATTATCGTAAAACTGATTTATGAATTTAACTTGCGGGACAACCCATTTTTTTGATAGAAGTCTTGATATCTCCTCGTAAACTGAGCCTGTTGTAGCTGCTGCATAATGAGGGAAAAGAGGTAATATAATTAGTTCATCAGGATTTTTTTCTAAAATTTTATCTAAAACATTTTTAATGGAAGGATTTTGATATCTCATAGCAAAATAAACATCATAGTTTGACAGTTTTTTTTGAATTTTTTCTGATAATTTTTCAGTGTTATATAATAAAGGTGAGCCATTTTCGTCATCCCAAACCTCTTGATAACTTTTTGCTGATGAGTATGATCTAGTTGGACATATTATAAAGTTAACTAAAAAATATCTTAGAACGGGATTAATATCTAATACTCTGCCATCCATAAGAAATTGTCTTAAGTATTTATAAACACTGAAGTATGATGGCTTATCTGGAGTTCCTAGATTTACTAATAATAATGCTTTACTCATAAGTTTTTGTCTTTCTGATAAGAGGATTTAATATTATAAATAATATTAAACATATACATAGGATTGAACTGAAATAATACAAGTAAGATGGATTAATAGAATATATTGGCATTGCTATAAATGGAGTTGTCATGTGGCCTATTGGAATAACTGAACCTAAGTATCCTGCAGCTGATCCTTGATTTTCAGGACTTTGCGCTAATGATAATGATGATGCGAGTGCAGGTCTAATCATTCCAAATCCAAATCCTAAAACAATTATTGATAAATAATATATAGACAAGGTTTGAAAAAATGCCATTGTAAAATATGAAAACACTAGCGAAATTGATCCGAATAATAAAAGAAAAAAGTTGCTTAAAGGAAATGCATCAGTAAACACATATTGACTAAAAATTGTAGAAATCGCTAATAAACCAAAAGTCATACTAATCAAAGTTGGCAAATTTTCTAAGTAACCAAAAAAGTCTGTTATATAAAATCCAATGGATTGAAGCAAAGATGCTTGGCATAAACTTAATATAGATGCGAATACTAAAAAAGGAAAAATAGTTCCTGAATTCCACCTAATTTTGTTAAGTGATTTTGATGTTTTAATGGTTTTATTAGATGGCTCTAGTTCCCTATAAATTCCTATTGCAGCAATCAAGGCACAAAAAGAAAATACATAAAAAGGTGTTTCATTTGTAATCAAAAACAAGAAACCTCCAGCTAAAGGACCTATTACTGTTCCAAGTAAAAAACTAGATTCAAGCCTTGCAAATTTCATAGTTCGTTTTTCTTTTGGTGTGGTATCTGCCACATAAGCGAATGATGCTGGTCTTGTTGCTGAACCAACTAATCCATTTATTAATCTACCTAAAACTAAAGCTGGAAAAAGTAATCCAATATTTAACATATTTCTTTCAGCCAAAAATAAAGGTGTTATCAATGCTATTAATGAAATTCCATATCCTATAAGGCCTAATATAGCTATGTTTCTTCTACCATACTTATCACTAGCTCTACCCCAATAAGCACTAGTTAATGCCCATGCAACTGCAGAAATTGCAAATATTGAAGATGTCTGAATTACAGATAATCCTAAGTCTCTAGCAAGTGGTGGTACAAGAACAAATACAAACGACTGACCTAAACCAACTGTAAAAAGGCCAAACTTTAACCATGAGGAGCCTGAAATAGACATTAAGTAATTTTAGTTATGCCAGTAACTTCTTTAATTTCTAAAATTTTGATTTTAGCAAGAGACCTTGCCTTCTTTGCACCATCGCTTAAAAGATCATTAATATAGTCAGTATCTTTTTCGAGTTCTAGAAATTTTGATCTTATGGGCATAAGTTCAGCATTTATAACCTGAAATAGTTTCTCTTTCGCTTCACCCCATGATATTCCTTCTTTATAAGAAGTTTCAAAGGCACTAATATCTGGTTTGTCTGCAAAATTTTTATATAAATTATAAATAGTACAATTCTCTGTTTCTTTTGGGACGCCAGGTTCAAGGGAATTTGTAACAATTTTCATTATAGATTTTTTTAGACTCTTTTCGTTTTCTAATAGAGGAATTACGTTACCATATGACTTACTCATTTTTCTGCCATCTAGCCCAGGTACAACATTTTCTTTCTCTTTGATCATTGGTTCAGGAAGAGTTAGAACAGATTTATATAAATGATTAAATCTTGCTGCAATATCTCTTGTCATCTCCAGGTGTTGAACTTGGTCTAATCCAACTGGCACATGTGTGCTATCAAACATTAAAATATCAGCTGCCATTAATACAGGATATGAAAATAAGCCCATTGTAATTCCTTTATCAGGATCATTATCATTTAGTGAAGTTGCTGATTTGTATGCATGAGCCCTATTCATCAGACCCTTGGCAGTAACACAATTTAAAATCCAACTTAATTCCATAATTTCTGGAACATCAGATTGTTTATAAAAGTAGGATTTATTTGGATCAAGACCACAGGATAACCATGCAAGGGCAATACTTTTAACTGAATTTAAAATATCAGTTGGATCATTATTTTTTATAATCGAATGATAATCAGCCAAAAAAAAGAAAGATTCGTCTGAATCTCCTACCATTGAAAGAGCTGGTCTTATTGCGCCAACATAGTTTCCAATATGAGGTATACCAGTTGTAGTAATTCCTGTTAGAATTCGTTTCTTCATTTAGTATAATTATAAACATCATAGATAAATATTGTGGAAACTAATCAACATTTATTCAAAGAACTAGAACTTGCAGAGAAGCTATTCTCAGATGGTTCAATAAAAAATGCACAAAAAAAAATAAGGAATGTTTTAAGAGAAACAAAATTATTAAATAAAATCCCTAAAAAACTGAAACATAAAATAAATACAGCTATAAATAAATCAAGATATTTTGATGAAATTTCATCCTTTGCAGTAAATCCAAAAAGAGATAAATTGATTAATGCAATCGAAAATCTAATTAATAATCCCTTAGATAATCCAAAAAAGCATGCTCATTCAATTAATGATATCCAAACACAGTGGCAACTTCTTGATCTTTCAAGTAAACCAGCATCAAAATCACAATGGTTAAACTTTAATAATTTAACCAACAAAGCTTGGGAACCTTGTAAAGAGTATTTTAATGAGATTAAAGAAATAAAATTAAACAATGCATTAGAAAGGAAGAAAATAATATTAAAAATTAATCAATTTGTAAGTGAAAACACTAATAAATGGCCTGAAACTAAAAAACTAATTTTGTTCCTTCAAAATACATTCAAGGAGTGGCAGAGATATGCACCTGTTCTAGATAATGATTTAGATGAACTAAAAAGACTTTATTTTGAAGCAAAAAAGCCTATAAATAATGAAATAAAAAAACAAGAAATGCTTAATAGAGAAAAAAAAGAATTATTAATAATTAAAGTAAATGAAATATCTAGTGACGATAATGATCATTGTTTAAGTGAGTTTAGTAAATTAAAAAAAGAATGGTTAGCTATTGGTACTGCAGGAAAACAATATGAAAAAAAACTTTGGAAAGATTTCAATAGTTGTGCGGATAGATTTTTTGTTGAAAAGAAAAAAAAGCTAAATGATGAGATTGAATTAATAAAGGATCTTAATAAAAAACTAAAAAATGATGAAATATCAATTTCACAAGTCAACGAAAAATTAAAAGAAACTAATATTGCTAAAAATACAAATGAATTCAAGAAAATCAATGATGATATAAGGCTTAAAATTGAATCTTTAAATAAGATAAAAATTAAAGACAAACATAGCTCATATTTAAAGATATACGATGTTTTATTAGAAAAAAAAGCTATAGAAGATGCGCCAAGTATTTTTATAGATTCAATTACTAGATCGTTTAATAATAAAAAAACAAATTCAGACAATTTAACCTATGCATGTGTAAAACTAGAAATACTTGCTGGGGTCGATTCATTAAAAAAAGATCAAAATATAAGGAGTTCAATTCAATTAGAATTATTAAGTAATAAATTTAATAACGATAGTGCAACTCCAAACGATTTAGACTCATTAATAAACTACTTTATTTTAAATTTTTCAAAAAACGACTCAAAAGCTGGAAATGCCAAAATTTGGTATAGAATTGTTAAGTGTATTGATAAACTAATCTCTTAATTTATTTTTAAGATCAATATATTCGTAATTCTTGTCTTTAGTTAAACCAGGAAAGTCCGAGACAATTGCGTCATTTAAGTTCTCAATAATATCTTGATGTCTTTTTGCAGATAATGAGTAATTGTAAAATATTAATAGTGGAACAATCATCAAAATAGTTGTCATGGGCCCAGCAACAAACGCCAGTGTGTATGCTTGTTCAGCTGTGTGATTTAATCTATCAAAATTAATAACGTTAAGAACTTGACCCGCAAAAAAAGAACCCAAGCCTGTATTTAGTTTTTGCATAAATCCAACAGTTGCAAATAGTATGCCCTCTTGTCTTTTACCGCTTGTTAATTCTACTTCATCTGCAATATCGCCAACCATTGAATCTCGAACCATATTTCCAATAATATTAAATGTTATTAGAACTAGGAGAAATGAGCTTATAAATAGCACTAACTCAAAAGAACCATTTTTTGGTGTAAGGCCTAAATTATAAAAAATAAATGCTGCAGGGGATAATAGACCAACAACAGATATTGATATTAATACAATGTTTCTTTTTTCTAATACATTTACCATTCTTGGTGTTAAATAGAACGCGAATAAAGTTCCAAAAAGGTAAATTGGTAAAAAATATTTAATTTGTGTTGCTTCAAATTCCCAAAAATAAGTATTTACAAAAAGTGTTAAGCTATTTGATAGGCCCCAAGCTAAAGATAAAAACAAATTACCAAAGAAAAATATAAGAAATGATTTGTTTCCTATAGCTATTTTTAGTTCATTAAATATATCTTTAAGTGATATTGCACCTGACCACTTTGATAATGAATTAATTTCATCTTTTGTACTTAGAGATGAATAAAGTACGCTGAATACCATTATTGCAGCACCAGTCAATGCAAAAGGAAACCATACATCTGGATTAAGTTGTCCCTGAGGAAATTCTGGTGTAGATGCAAAAAATACTCCATAACCAAGAAAGGCATTACTTAATCCGGCAACCCATGCAAACATTTCTCTCCATGACATGAGAATTGTTCTTTCTTTATAATCTTTTGTAACCTCGCCTCCAAATGCACGATGCGGTATATCAAATAATGTCATTCCAATTCGGGTAATAACTGTAAATATTGTCATCCAAATAAAGAGATCAGTTTGTGACATGTCCCATTCTTGCCTTGGTGCAAATAAAAGTATGTAACCTAATGACATTGGTATAAATGAAATAAACATATATGGATGCCTTCTTCCAAATGATGAATTAGTTCTGTCTGAAATTGTTCCCATTAGTGGATCAGTTATTGCATCAATGCATAAGGCTATAAAAATAGCTAAGCCTGCAAGACCAGGATTCAAGCCAATAATATTGCTATAGAAAAATAATAGAAAGAAAGTAAAAGTATCAGTCTTTACGCCGTTTGCAACAGCACCAACAGAATAATTAACTTTAAACTTATTTGATAGCATTATTTTTATTTAACTGACGTTAAATGAATTAACAGATTTTTTTTAAACTTTTCAAATACAGGTGGCTCTATCAAATGTCTCATTTCTGGTAAAACTATTAGTTTGCTATTTTTGATCAACTTATTTGACTTATAAGCATTTTTAACTTTAATTAAAGGATCTCCTTCGCCATGTATTATTAAAGTTGGTGCTTTTATAGAAGCGACTTTATCTAATCTGTTTTTTGATCCAAGGATCGCAGTAAGTTGTCTGCTAAATCCTGTATCATCTTTTCCGCCTCTATCAATTGCAGCAGATATATTTTCGTAGAACTCCTCTGTATCAAGATTTATTCCTTGATAACCAATTTCTCTAAAAAGTCTTTTAGTTCTATTAACTTTTTCGTCAATTGTTGAATTTGGATTCTTTGTTCTTTCCATTAGTAATTTACGAACGTTTCTTGTAGGTCCATTTAAGGGTGATGGTGTAGATGCAGTTGAGGCAATCAGGGTAAAAGTTTTGGTTCTAAGTGGATAATTTGCTGCAATAATTTGGGCGATCATACCTCCCATTGAAATACCAAGTATATGGGCCTTACTTATTTTTAACTCATCAAGTACTGAGATGGCATCATCAGCCATATCGTCAATTATGTACTCTGATTTAATTGGAAGTCTTAAATAATATTTAACATATGATTTAATAATTGTATTAGATCTTTTTTCATCATCAAAAGAATCGCTTTCTATTCTTGAAGAAAGACCAGTATCTCTATTGTCAAAAACAATAGGTCTAAAATTATTTTCTAATAAAAATTCAATTAAATGTTGAGGCCAATTGATTAGTTGTCCTCCAAGCCCTTGAACTAATAGAATTGGTTCAGCATCTATTGGACCATAATCACGATAATAAATTTCTACATCATTATTAGATGTCTTTCCTTCGTTATATGAAAATAAACTCGAGTTTGTAAACATAATTATTAATGCTGAAGACTATATAAATGAAGCAATTCTATCTTTAATGTTTTGCCTTAATGAACCCCAAAAAAGCATAATATCAAAAGAGTGCAAATCACCATTAAAAAATTTCATTTTTTGAATATTATCAATTAAAGGTCCTTTGGTCTCTAATAGTCCTGTTTTATTATTTAATAAAGCACTAAAACTTTGAATTCTCATTAATCCAATAGATTTTTTTGTTCCTGTGTGTTCTGGCCTAAATCGATCTAAAAAATCATAATCTCGTGCCTTGTTGATTATAGACTTATTATTTGAGTCTGTATGCCATAAAGAATCATTTTTCCATGAAAATGGATTTGTTGAGATAATTTTTTGATTCATCATTTCAAGGGACCATCCTGAGGGCTTCCAAAATAATGTTTTTTCACGATTTCTCTCAAAATTTTTAACAACAGTTGACCATGAAATAATACAGTTTGTATCTTTATAGCTCGAAGATTGCTTAATATTTGTAAAGACTTCACTAAAATCTTTTTCTGGGATCATATATCCAATTAAATAGGCACATATAAATCTTTTATGAATGTTTTTATTACATACTTTCCTATTAATTAATCTTTGAGCAAGAAGTGCTCCTTGGCTATGGCCAGCAATAATAAAAGGCCTATTATCATTAAAATTTTCAATAAAATAGTCAAATGAGCTTTCGACATCTTCATATGCTAAATTTAGTGCTTTTTTGCCATTATCTTGATCAAAGAATGAGTAATAAGTGGCCTGTCTATATTCTGGAGCATAAATATTACAAGATTCATTAAATGCAGAGGCTTGATTGCCAAGCATTATTTCTGTTCTCTCGTATGTTGATTTATTTTTATTCATATCAGAATTCCAATTTTTTTCAAAGCAGCCTGTAGGATGAATATAAAAAGCGTCAACTTGGTTATCCTTATTAACAATGAAAGATGAATCTGGAATGTAGAATTGTTGTCCATCAATATCTGGAGTAGCTGCCCAATTTTCACAATTTGAATAATCAGGTTTAGGCGGATTGTTCGATTGATCAAATGATGTATTAGGTTTAATAAGTTTAAGAAACTCAGAAAACTTACTGTTAGACATTTACGAATTTAAATAAATTGATTTTTTTGGTTTTTTAAATAAATCTTTAACCATTGGAACAAAAAATTCTAAATCAAAAAATTCGTAATCAGGATCAAAACTATTTTGGTCATATTTCTCACAAAATTCTTTACAACTCTCATAGTAAGGGTTGTCAATAAATTGTTCCCTCATATTTTTATCAAGCCCTAAAAATTCAAAAAAATAGTAGCCCTGAAAAATACCATGATGTTTTACAATCCAGTAGTTCTCTTCGGATACAAAAGGTTCAAGAATAGTTGCTGCAAATTCAGCATGGTTTGCTGGTGCTAGATTATCTCCAATATCGTGTATAAGAGCACAAACAACATATTCATTGTCTTTTCCGTCTCTATACGCTCTAGTAGCTGTTTGTAGAGAATGTGTCAATCTGTCAACTTGAAAACCACCATAGTCATCTTTTAACTCTAAAAGATGATTTAGTACCTTATCTGCTAAATGGTCATAATCCTTTGCATTACTTGCAGCAATAATTGAGTAATCCTCAGCATCACCATTTTTCATCTGAGTAAATTTAGCTCTTTTTTGCTCCATATAAAAATTATATATTAAAAATTATAAAACTATAATTTTATTCGTTGCTGTTGCTATAGCGATAAGTTGATTATTTTGATAGATTTCGCCAGAGGTAAAAATAACTGATTTACCTTTTCTTTTAATTTTTCCTTTTGCTGTAACTAAGATATCTGGGATGCATGGTTTTAAAAATTTTACATCAAGATCTAGAGTAAGAGGAATTTCTTTTCCTCTTGATAAATAGATAATGAATTGTGACATTGCCGAATCCACCATGCCAGAAACAAATCCACCCTGAACCACTTTACCATTTGAATGAGTAAGATTTTTAGATGGCAAATATTCAACAACCCACTCATCAGATTCTTTATCATGATAGCAATCTTGATATCCAAGTATTGATAAAAAATCTGGAATTTCTTTAAATATTTCTGAAAGATAATTGCTCATAATAAACTTTATGGCGGAGGGAGTGGGATTCGAACCCACGGTGCCGATGAAGGCACG
>CENJ01023582.1_pt1 | contig 28898 bp, 24 predicted proteins | sample 356161 | NCBI WGS metagenome assembly CENJ01 (sample SAMEA2619531, study PRJEB7988) | marine metagenome | biome: marine biome (ENVO:00000447); feature: surface water layer (ENVO:00002042); material: "saline water (ENVO:00002010), including plankton (ENVO:xxxxxxxx)" | depth 5 m | reverse complement strand
AAAGCTGGGGCTATAAAGTCGTGCGCGGTCCTGAAAAGGATGTTCTGGCTCGTTATGCGCTGGCGGCACGTGAGGTGATTGCAACCGCCGTTATGCGTGTGACCTCGGATTGCCCGCTTATTGATCCGGAAATCTGCGGCGAGACGATCCGCTTCTGGAAAGAAACGCAGGCCGACTATGGCTGTAACAATATGCCTCCGGGCTTCCCGCACGGGCTGGACTGCGAAGTCTTTCATGCCGGCCATCTGCATGCTGCAAACCATCTGGCTGAAGACCCGTATGAGCGTGAACACGTCACGCCATGGATACGCAACCATCCAAACCTGACACACGCATCTATCAAAGGCCCGAAAGGCGGCATGGAACGCCTGCGCTGGACGCTCGACTATGAAGAAGACGTCGAAATGTTTCGCGCGCTTTACGCAGCGATGGGCGAAGACGCTCCGTTTGCGCGTGCTGCTGACTATCTGGCGATGTGCATGCGCCGACCGGACATCCCTGCCATCAACGATATTCGTATTGATCCGGCGCGACTGGCCGCCGAACAGGAAGCGGACGTGTCTGGCGCAAGTCAGACATCGCTTGCCGCGTAATGAGTGTTCTGGTTCTCGGCGCGACCGGCCTTCTGGGCACGGAAGTGATGGCGGTGCTGCAGGAGCGCGGCATACGCGCGCTTGGCGCTGCCCGTTCGGGCGCTGACCTCCAGATTGATGTAACAAACCAGATGGGGCTGTTTCGTCTGCTCTGTCAGACGGACGCTACGGCTGTCATCAACTGCGTTGCCAATGTGAACCTTGCTGCCTGCGAAGCCGATCAGGAAATGTCCTATCGTGTGAATGCTGCGCCTGTGGCTGTGCTGGCGGCGTGGTGCCAGCAGACCGAAGGCCGTCTCATTCACGTCTCAACCGATCAGTTCTTTCGTGGCGAGCCGCGCGAAAAGCATGATGAGACCGCGCTTGTCCATATGATCAATGCGTATGGCGCATCCAAATTCACAGCCGAGACCATGGCGCGTGAAGCGCCGAACAGTCTTGTTGTGCGCACCAATATTTGCGGCGCGAAGAAGGGCTTTGGTCGCTGGGCAATCGACAGCCTGACAAACCGCACGCCTATCGGTGCATTCACTGACTATTTCACCTCCACCATGCATGTCCGCGCCTGCGCTGAAGGGCTGGTGGACCTGATTGCGACGGGCGAGACCGGCGTGATCAATCTGGCATCGCGCGATGTCAGCTCAAAAGAAGAATTCATGCAGGCGCTTGCCGCTGAGCTTGGCATTAATCCGGACTGGATGGTGCAGAGTTCCGCGCGCGATATGACGCCGGAACGCGCGCTCTCCTGCGGACTGGATGTCTCGCGGGCCGAGGCCGTTTTGGGCCGCGCCATGCCAACCCTTTCGGACACTGTCCGTTCACTCGTTCACGAGGATGCACAATGCGTTACGACCACGAATTCAGCATCGGCGACCGTAAGATCGGCCTGAACGAGCCGACTTATTTCATCGCTGACATTGCAAGCTCGCACGATGGAGAGCTTTCCCGCGCCAAAGACCTGATCTGGCTGGCGAAGGATGCTGGTGCCGATTGCGCGAAGTTCCAGCACTTTCTGGCACGTGATATCGTCTCTGATGAGGGCTTCCGCTCGCTCGGCGGACAGATGGCGCATCAGGCGGCATGGAAGCAGTCGGTCTACGATATCTTCGAGAAGTACCAGACACCTCGCGACTGGACGGATGAGCTCGTCGCCGAGAGTAAGAAGGCTGATATCGATTTTATGACGACGCCATATGATCTGGCGGCGATTGATCTTGTCGACAAGCATCTGAAAGCCTGGAAAATCGGCTCGGGCGATATTGGCTGGAACCGGTTCATTGAAGAGGTGTGTTCGCGCGGTAAGCCAGTCTTCCTCGCGACAGGTGCGGCGGACATGGAAGATGTCGAGCGGGCGGTCGATGCGGCGCTCACGAAAACCCGCGAGCTCTGCCTTATGCAGTGCAATACCAATTACACGGGAAGCCTTGAGAACTTTGCAAATGTGAACCTCAACGTGCTTCGCGCCTTCGCTCTGAAATATCCGGGCATGCCGCTTGGCCTGTCTGATCATACACCGGGCCATGCCGCTGTGCTTGGTGCTGTGACGCTTGGCGCATGTGCAGTCGAGAAACACTTCACCGACGACAATAACCGCGACGGCCCGGACCATCCGTTCTCGATGAACCCGCAAAGTTGGCGCGATATGGTCGACCGGACGCGCGAGCTTGAGCTGGCGCTGGGCGATGGCGTCAAACGTATCGAAGCGAATGAGCATGACAGCGCAGTTGTGCAGCGACGCTGCCTACGTGCGACGCGTGATCTGGCGGCGGGTGAAGCCATCACCGATGCTGATCTAGTAGCGTTGCGTCCGCGCCCTGAAGGCTCCGTTGAGCCATTCGAGCAGGATCTGGTGGTTGGCCAGCCGCTGACTGCTGCTGTGAACAAGGGCGACGCGTTGATGTGGGAGCATGTGGGCTGATGCTGACAGGTGAAATCACTGGCCTTCGCGCCATTGAAGAGAGCGATCTGGAACAGCTTCTGGCCTGGCGGAATGATCCGCGCATGCGCCGCTTCTTCCGCGAATATCGCGAGCTGAACATGACCCAGCAAAAGAGCTGGTTTGATGCCAAGGTGAACAATGATCCGGCGACACGCATGTTCGCTATCGTGGACCTTGAAACCAAAGAGCTGATGGGTGCTGCAGGGCTCTGCTATATTGATGGCATCAATCGCAATGCAGACTTCTCTATCTATCTCGGGATCGATGATCTCTACATTGATGAGGATTATGCGCCGGATGCGGGCCGTGTGCTGCTCCGCTACGGGTTTGAAGAACTGAATCTTCACAAGGTCTGGGCCGAGATTTATTCAATCGACAAGCCTAAGCAGCAGTTATTCTACGAGCTGGGCTTTACGCGTGAAGGTGTTCACCGAGAAACACACTGGACGGAAGGTCAGTGGGTGGACAGCCTGTTTTACGGCCTGCTTGCGAAAGATTTCCGTTAGTACGGGCTCGCTTTCGGAATATGGAAGCTGCGGGTGAATGTGCTGAGCGCAATCAGGCCCATAAGCACGCTTAGAACGATGAAGCCCGCAATCAGCGATATCAGCTTCATGGACCAGTCCATCACAGTCGTCGCTGCGTTCAATGCATCTTCGCCATAGTGCTTGGCGAGCGCGATAGCGCGGTCCCCGCCTGCCTGTGAAATAAGTTCAGCGCGTTTCAGATCGCTCTGTGATGAGATCGTTTCGATCAGCATCAGTGCATCGACCGTTGCGCGGCCTTCAGTCAACGCTGCCAGACGTTCCAGATCACTCAGGAAAATACGCAGGCGAGGCTGGTCCACTGAATTTGCAAAGGCGGCAAAGATGGCGTCGGTCTGGATCAGAAGATTGGAATTGGATGCGAAGGCGGCCTCAAGGTTAGCCCGAAGCGTGTCTTCCGGCATGGCGCGTTCCAGATGATCGCGGAGTGTGCGCTCAAAATCAGGTGCCAGCCGGTCTGCACGTATAGCCGTTTTCAGAAGCGATGCGCCTTCGAAGAAGCGGCTGTTGAGCTCCAACTCATTCAGAAGACCATCGCGCGCAATCAGACCAAGGCCGGAGATGGAGAGTGCGAACACGTCCGTGCGGTCACCGCGTATCCAGCCGGCGCTCTGAAAGGCGAGGTCACGCGCATCGCCAAGCACGAAGAATTCAGGTTCAGGGGTTGCGCTCGTCTCATCCTCGATCAGAGCTTCAGACTGCAGACCCTCTTCTTCTGTTTCAGGCGCGGCTTCAGCCTCAGTTTCCGCAGCCTCAGCAGGTGCGGCGGGTGTCATGTCCATTACAGGCGGCGCGACAGCGCGCTCATAGCGGGCGCGGACATCATCAGGCAGGAAAAGCTTAGCCGCAGTCAGAAGCCGGTCATCATGCTGGCCGGTGCTTTCCGTCGTTGCCGCAGCACTTACAGCAGCCGCGTCCTGCCGGTTAAGCATATACGGGGCCGAAAGCAGGAAGCCGCGCGCGCTGGTAATATCTCCCTGACGGACTTCGGCGTCGATCAGTTCTGCCCAGTACTGCCTGTTGCTTTCGTGGCCCGGGATGAGGTCGGCAAACATACGTCCCATACGGTCCTGCGTCGCCGTAATCGCCTCTGAAGTCGGCTCATATTCGGCACCTCGAGCGTTGCGTGTTTCTTGAATAATCAGGAAAACGACAACGCCGCTGATGATCAGTAAAATGTTGAAAATCAGGGCGGAAATCCATCCGAATGATCTTTGCGAATTTCGACTGCGTGAACGCATGGAATGGTTTCCGGATTCTACCGATTTACTGAGACCTATTAGTACTTTCGTTAGGTCGATGACGGATAATGATCAAGTCTCGCCTGCGCGTCGCAGGTGTTTTGTCGCTGAAAGATGGCGAAACGATGGAACCGATTAATTTCGATTTTTCTCCGCTTGCGGGGTACTACAACGCGAAGATTAATCTCAGCCTTGCATCCGCACAGGCTCGCTCTGTCTCGTCTGCTCAAGCGTCGGAAGAAACAGCAACATCCAGCAGTGATCTGCCATGGCGCCAGGAAGTTGACCCTGATGACGCGTTGCGCAAAGCGCTTGGCGCAGCCTCTTTCCTTCCCGATAGCGTAGCGCGTGATGCGCGCGATGAGCGCGGCGACGTACCGAAAATTTTTGCAGCATACTCTGCGCTGGCCAGCATTACGGCGATTGCGCAGGCTGCCAAAGAAGACCGCCTTCCGGTCGGCCAGGAAAGCCGGGCCCAGAAAAGAATGCTGGAAGGCATTCTGGAAGTTAAGGACTTCCTTGCCAGCGTCGATATCCAGAAGACCATTCTGATCGCCGGACAGCGTCTGTCTGCGGCGCAGAGTGAGGCGGCGATCACGCGCTCTTCTTACGAGTACAACACCAAGGTTCTGCACTCTGGCGAGTATGATGCTGAGGTCGCTGCGTTCACCGGCGACAAAGTGTTCACAGTCACGGCCAAGAAGATCAACACGACCGAGTCGGTGACGATTGATCTTGCCGACATGGAAGCCACGACTGGCAAGACGGTCCGCAATCTCGATAACGTCGCCGAGTTCATCAATTTCAAACTTGAAGAAGCCGGCATCCGTAGCACGTTCGTTCGCGAGAAGATCGGCATTGAAGACGAAAATGGCGTCATTCAGGGCGATGATTTCGGCTTCAAGATTAAAGGCGTTTCTACCGAGACGCTGAGCTTTTCTGCAGCTGACGCTGCGCCTGCGGCGATCATAGTTGGTCAGTCCGGCATGGGCGATAATGGCGGCGGCCAGCTTTCTGTCTGGACCGGTATCGACGGCGGCGCACCGGTTATGGCGAACGCTGCGCGCCTCGGCGAAGACGGCAAAGAAACAAGTATTGCCGCTACAGCGGTTCATCCGGATGGCGGCTATGTCGTCGTTGGCACGACTGAAGGCGTGATCGGCGAAAGCGGTATTCGCGGTGAAGAAGACACCTTCATGGCGCGCTATGACAGCCAGGGGCAGATGGTCTGGTCACGTACGCTCGGCGCTGCGACCTCTGCTGAAGGTCTGGCGCTCGCTGTATCCGATGATGGCAAGATCGCTATTACGGGTAAGACATCCGATGAGCTGATCACGAATGCGATTGGCGGCGGCGATGATACGTTCGTCACAATGTATGATGCCGATGGCATCGAGCAGTGGACCCGTCAGCGCGGCAGCACATACGATGATCAGGGTAACTCGATTGCTTTTGCGGCAGACGGGTCGCTCGTCATTGGTGGCACAACGGCTGGCAGCCTGACCGAAGACCTGCTCACAGGTGGCAAAGACGCGTTCATCGAGAAACTGGACGCTGACGGCAACCAGCTCTGGCTGCGCCAGTTCGGCACGACCGAGAATGACTCCGTGAAAGAGGTAAAGGTCGCAGATGATGGTTCTGTCATCGTCGCGAGCATCGAAAACGGTGAGGCCATCCTGCGCCGCTATGCGAGTGGCACCGACGATCCGGCGGACTGGACGCATTCTATTGGTAATCTCAATGGCGGCGATATAGGCGCACTCGAGATTGCAGACGACGGCACAATCTATCTTGGCGGTTCGACGCGCACCACCGGAGCAGATGCAACCGGATTTACAACGGGCACACAATCTGACCGTGACGGCTTTGTTGCGAGCTTTGATGTGTCTGGCGGCACTCCGAGCATGAACTGGCTGCAACGTATTGGTGGAGCTGATTATCAGTCCGTCGACGGGTTAAAAATCTCCGGTAGCGAAGTGATTATCGCAGGCACCGGCGAAGGTGAGTTCGGTACAGCGACCTCTGATAAAGACCAGTCTGCCTTCCTCAGCTCGCTGTCTGTCGCAGACGGTACGCAGGGCTGGTCGTCCAGCCTGTCAGGCCGCAGCGGCATTTCGTCTGCCAGCGATGTGGTGCTCTCTGACAGTTTCTCCAACACCCTCGACGCGTTCGGTCTGCCGGATGGCGACATGATTCTGGCTGATACAGCGGCCGTGACGGACCGTCTGTCTATTCGCCCGGGCGACCATTTCTACGTCTCCGTAGATGGTGGACGGGATAAGAAGATTACAGTCGAGCAAGGCGATAATCTGCGGTCTCTGACATTCAAGCTGAACGCCGCGCTTGTGCTTGACGGCAAAGCCGATGTTCGCCGTAGCAACGGTTCGCAGTCGCTCAAGATCACACCGAATGAAGGTGTCCAGATCGAGCTGAAATACGGCGCGGAAGGCCGTGATGCGCTCGCTGCGCTTGGCCTGCCAACCGGCGTCATCATGGAAAAACCGATCCCGGGCCGCGATTCTGTCAGCGACAGCCCCGAAATCGTCGCGCTTGGTTTGCTGGACAATCTGAACTTTGACACCAAAGAATCCCGCGACGACGCATTTGACGTGCTTGAAGGCGCGCTTCGTGGCCTGCGTACTGCCTATCGTTGGGCGGTTGATGACCCGACGCTACTGTCGCTTCGGAACAATGATCAGGGGCCGGGCCGGAATTCGGGCGGCGCACCGCCTGCCTATCTCACAGCGCAGATTGCCAATCTTCAGGCTGGCCTTCAGCGCCTGACGGCTGGTGGTGGCGGAGTGAACTTCTTCGCCTGATCAGGCGTCGCGCCACGCGCCGGATGCTAATCCGTCAATGCTCCAGCTTCCAACCGAATAGCGTATGAGCCGTAAGGTCGGGTGGCCGACTGCTGCTGTCATGCGCCGTACCTGACGGTTTCTGCCTTCCGTTATTGAAAGCTCGATCCAGCTGTCTGGCACGCTTTTGCGGACACGTATTGGCGGGTCGCGGTCCCATAGCTCTGCTGGTGCATCCATCGCGCGCACGATGGCCGGGCGTGTCAGCCCGTCTTTCAGCTCGACACCGTTTTGCAGGGCAGACAGGGCGGCTTCATCTGGCACACCTTCAACCTGAACCCAATAGGTTTTGGGCTGTTTGAATTTCGGACTTGCGATTCTGTTCTGGAGCTTGCCGTCATTTGTCAGAACGAGCAGGCCTTCGCTGTCGCGGTCCAGACGGCCGGCGGCATAGACGCCGGGCACGTCGATAAAATCGGAGAGTGTTTTACGATCACTGCCCTCCGTTCCCTTATCGGTGAACTGGGACAGCACGTTAAACGGCTTGTTGAACAGAATAGTGCGCGACATGGCGCCCTTGTAACGCGGCTTTACAGACTTGCAAAAAGATCCGGCGTTTTGACATCGCGCGCATTGCGAATGTCCTCGCCGACATAGAAGCACGGATGCTTGAGAGACTGTAGCCCGCCGCGCGCTTCATAATGGGACCAGCCGCCATTAGGCATTTTTGCAGAACGGACTTTCGCGCCACACATCGGGCAGTCATGAAGCCATGTTTTGGAGCCGTGAGAGGTGAGGGCGGTTTCGCGCACCATCCAGCTGCCGGGAATACGTGTGTATGCGCCGGATTTGAGTTTCCGGTCGTGAGCTTTGCGATAAATCAGCTGCACCGTCATGCCTTTCATCTCAGGTCATGGAGTCTCGCCTGATATACTTAATGAAAACTTGGCAAACGGGCCTTCGGCCAATTCCGTGGCGAGCTTTTTTATCGAACAGCGGTGTAGGCGGGAAAGTGCGAATACGTATAGGTTACCGCGCAGTGCCTGAGGGCCTGATCTTCAGTTTGGGTTTTGTCGATGAGTCTGCCGTTTCTTCCTAATATTCCTGTCAGTGATATTTCGGCTGCAATTCAGGTCGCGATTGGTCCGATCTTTCTTCTGGTCGGTACAGGCTCGCTACTGAATGTCGTGACAGGGCGGCTGGGGCGCGTTGTTGACCGCGCGCGCGTATTGGAACGTCTCATTGAAGAAGGTGAGGAAGAAGTCCTGGAACGGCGTCATCTGATGGAGCTGAAGGCGCTTGACCGGCGTATGAAGTATGGCAACCGCGCTGTACTTCTGTGTTCGCTCTCGGCAGTGCTGATCTGTATCCTGGTCGCGCTGGTCTTTGTGCTCGATTTTATCGGTGCGGCAGCAGGGATTATCATCGCCGTCTTATTCATGATGGTGATGGCTGCCCTCGCAGCTGGGCTGATCAGCTTTCTTCTGGAAGTTCACACGGCGACACGGTTTCTCCGGGTACGCCATGAAGTGCTCGCGCGTCAGCACAAGACGGCGTCGAGCGACGCTTAGGTCTATTCCCGGAAATAGACGTCGACCCGGCGGTTCATCGGGTTGATCAGATTGTCTTCGGTGATTGCGTTGGTTTCACCCATGGCGACGATAGCAATGCGGTCTACGTCGAGATCAGCTGCCATGAGAGCGTCCAGCACATTGTCTGCGCGCTCCTGCGATACCGTCATGTTCACTGTGTCGCTACCGAGTGCATCTGATTGGGCGACGATCTCAATTGCTGAAAGATCGCAGCTTTCCGCTGCTTCGACCGCAATGGCGATGGCATCCTGAGCGATTTCATCAAGATCGGTCTCGTTCGATGCAAAATAGATCGGAAAGTTTCGGTCAGCGCAAACAGGCGTGGTCGCCTCGGCTTCCATAACCGGTGCTTCCGGCGGTGGTGGCGGCAGGGATGTGGTCGTGCAGGCTGTGGCCATAATCATCAGGCCCGAAACCAGTGCGGCGCGCTGGACAGAAAGCGTATTCATTTCAAATTTCCCCCAAACTCCATCAGACCATGCGATGGAACGCATCGTCTGGCAATCGGTTCCTGATCGATAAAATTTAAATAATGCGATTCACTAAACAGTAATCAGTATTAACGGAAATCGGCCTGTTTTTTACCAAGGTAAATGCAAGCGGGTGTTTCATTAATTGGTTTTGTTAGTTTCTCCTGTGGACTGCCGCATTTGCTTAACCATACGGAAATCCATAGCTGCGTTAATCAGGGTGTGCCTCACTATGGAGCCCTTATGATGAAAGCTATGATCAAACACGTCGCGTCAGCGACCGGTCTGTCCCCGAAGCGTGCTGAAAATGCCCTTGGTATTGTTCTCAATGCCTCCGAACGACAAGGCTCTGTGTTCGTGGCCCAGCTATATAAGAAGCTTCCAGGCGCTAAAGCGCTGTCTGCGAAGGCGGGTAAAGCGACCGGTGCTGCCACAGGTGAGCTTGCGCGCCTGATTGAACAGACGCCGGGTGGTCGCATGGCTGTCGCGACAGGTATGATCCGCAATCTGCAAAAGGCTGGCCTCGGCCATAACGAAATTTCCGGCCTCTTCCCCGCTGTTTCCTCATACTGCGAAGAGGCATTTGGCCTTAAAGGCTTTGGTCATCTCGGCGACTTGTTGGGAACGCGCGGCGCAGACGCAGCCACCGATACTGCCGTTGCCTGACCTGCAGGGCACGAATTGAGTTTCTGAAGGGCCACCCGAACGGGTGGCTCTTTTCGTTTGCGCAGATGTGTGACGCTGGATAAACCGGCGTTATGGCCGATAACGATATCCTCTCTTTTGAAATGATCATGACTGCGCTCCGTGAAGAGGCGGCAGACTGTTTTGCCGATCCTGTATTGGTGACGATTGATTTCAGTAAGATTGCCGATGTCGACCCGAAGGGCGGCGAGGCAAAAGTGCAGCGCGTGAAAGCCTCGCGGCGCGTCGCTTTCCTGAAGGCAGAACTCTATCAGGATGATGCTCTGATCTTTAGCGCGAAAGCAGTCTTCAAGGCTCGCGCCGGACTCGAATAAAGTAAACAAAAAGTAAACATAAAACTTTATTCCAATTTATTCTAAATTTGTTCCAAAACAATATTTACATGAGAACAAAAGAGGAATATCTATGACTCATGGAACGGAGAGTGAACATGCCTGTTGTGAATTTCTGTGGTCAGTCTGGTCGGTCAGTGTCTTTCGAACGCGTCTCCCCGGACTCTGATTGGGCGGCGCGTGAAGGCATCGCCATGTTTGCTTCTCATACCGGTTTCGGATGGCGCATTATCCGTATCGTCGAGCTGGACGGTCGTCCTGACAATATCCAGCCGATCTGGGCCTATCGTGACGCACAGCGTTATGGCGCCCGCGCTGTCTTCTTTATGGAACATACCCGAATTCTGGATCGCAAAACGACTATCGCCGATCTTCGCGAAGGTCTTGATCCTGTCTGTGACACCCAACGCGCGAGCCGCGCTGCCTAAACTGAAAGGCCGGTCCGCTGCCCGTGGACCGGCCTTCTTTTTATTGGTTTGGGGCGTGATTTATTCGCCGCGACCCGGTGTCTGTAGTGCAGCCTGATCTGCCGCGACTTGCGCTGCTCTCACCAGCTGAACAAACTCGCTGCGATAGCCGAACTCATCGCGGCCGCGCGCATCGAGCGCCAGTTCAATGACGTCCTCATATCCAAAACCGTTTAGCATGTACGGATCGCCGCGCAGGAGCTGGCCAAAGGCTGCAACGGATGTTGCAAACCGCGTATAGAGCGGGGCGTCATCAATGTCTTCAAACACCAGGCTATCGGTCACGGGCAGGGAAACCAGAATGGATTCATCTGCTTGTGGCGGCTTGTAGCGTAGTTGAACAAAGGCCCATTCGTCGGACGTGCTCTCGCCCGCCGGTTCGTCATTCTCGTAACGACGCGGGTTCAGTAAGCCCGTCTCACCTGCCGGTGTGATTTCATAAATAGCCGTTACAGTATGACCCGCGCCGATTTCACCGGCATCTACAGCATCATTGTTGAAGTCGGCTTCGTTGAGCATCCGTGTCTCGTAACCGATGAGGCGATACTCGCTGACACGGTCAGGATTGAATTCGACCTGAATTTTGACGTCTTCAGCGATGGTGAAGAGTGAACCCGACAGATCATCGCTAAGCAGTTTGCGCGCTTCATTCAGCGTATCGATATAACCGGCAGTGCCATTACCGGCCTGCGAGATGGTCTGCATCATATGGTCGTTATAATTGCCGCGACCAAAGCCCATAACCGATAGGTAAATCCCGCTATCACGCTGACGGGCAACAAAGTCCTCAAGGCGTTCATTGCTTGTAATGCCGACATTGAAGTCGCCATCTGTCAGCATCATGACGCGGTTGACGGAGTCCTCATCAAAGTTCTGCTCGGCAAGAGAGTAGGCGAGGCGCAGGCCTTCACCGCCCGCAGTCGAGCCGCCAGCGCTGAGACGATCCAGCGCTGCCATGATCGCTGCTTTGTCATCGCCGGAGGTCGGCTCAAGCACCGTGCCCGCGGCGCCGGCATAGACGACGATGGAGATCGTATCCTGTTCAGTCATCTGGTCGATCAGCATGCCGAGCGCCTGTTTGGCGAGTGGCAGCTTGTCCGGCGCGTTCATGGAGCCGGAAACATCCACAAGCAGAGTCAGATTGATCGGCGGACGTTCATCGACCGGGATTTCATACCCCTGCAGGCCAACCTGCATGAGGTAATTATTATCCGCCCATGGCGACGGAACGAGTGTGACATTCGTAGAGAATGGCGGATCGGTGCTTTCTGGCACTGGGTAGGTGTAGTCGAAATAATTAATCAGCTCTTCAATACGCACGGAATCAACCGGCGGCATTGTGCCGTCATTCAGATAGCGGCGCATGACGGAGTATGATGCTGTATCCACGTCAACCGAGAAGGTGGAAACCGGCTCGTCACTCACGCGGCGCACAGGGTTCGCGTCGAAATCCTCATATTGCTCGCGGTCTACGATATCTTGCTGAGGTAGCGCGATATTCCCGGCAACCGGTGACGGCGCGGCTCTCAGTGCTGGCGATACCATTGCCTGCATAGGGGGAGGCGGCGGTGGCGGAGGAGGAGGTGGTGGCGGAGGAGGTGAAGGTGGCGGAGCCATTGTCTGGTTGGCAGACGAGCCGGAGCCGGTTGACCCACAAGCTGTGAGCGCAAGCATGCCGCAGGCGGCGAGTAGTGCAAGTTTAAGTGTGGGCTTCATCTTCCCCTCCCAAAAGCTGATACACCATAACAGCTTGAGAGATATGTTCGAAATGGGGCCGAAACGTGCCGGACTGCGCGGCGTATATGGAATTCCTGTGTCAGTTCACCTGCGTCGCAATCCAGCTGTCGATGTCGCGTTCGACCAGTGCAAGTGGGCGAGAACCCGTTGAAAGCAGCACGTCGTGGAAGTCCCGAATGTTCAGCCGGTTGCCCAAGACACCACGCGCTCGTTCGCGCAGGCTGGCGAAAATGAGGTAGCCTTCCGTGGCTGCACAGCCAAGGCCGGGTTCTGCTTTGAAGGTTTGAAGTCGTTCGCGGGCTTCGGCTTCGGAAATGCCAAGCCGTGCCGTCAGCAGATTTGCGGCTTCGTCCTCACTCATTGTGCCGGTCATTAGCCCGATTTCCGCTTCGGCCTCGGTGAAGGTAACCAGGCGTTGGTACAGCATGGCGGCTTCCAATTGCGGGGCATCTTCAAACGCCGACCGGCGGGCCAGCACATCCAGCGCATAGGCAGGCCAGCCCAGATCAAACGCAAGCGTGCGAAGTTCGCGGGACAGCAGAGGCAGGTCCTCGCGGCGCTCTTCTTTCATCTCACGGAAAGCGTGGCCCGGATAATAGGTTTGAAGAACTTCAATCACTGACAGGGCCATTGGATTGGCCTCAAGATAGGCGGTCGACACCCGAAGCGGCACAGTGTCGAAAATCTCGAAGCTGGAAGGCGCGTCAAACAGCTGTTCCGGGACAGGTGGGGCAGGGCCTCGCGGAGGTGTTTCGGGCGGTAGAACAGGCGTTAGCTCGTATTCTGGCAGGCGTTGAACCGAGTAGGCGGCCAGATAACTGGACAGATGCTCGAGCGCCCGCTCGAAATTCACAAAGCTCTCAGGCGGCGCGTCTTCGGTCGGCTCTGGCGTTGGTGGAGCAACGGGCTGGCCTTCTGCATCAGGCGCAGGAGCAGCCGGCGGCGGAACGAGCGGCGCACGCCTTTGCCATACCATCATGGCACGGAGCGGATTGTCCGGAATGGCTACATTGTCGAGAAGCGCATTGCCCTCCTCGTCCAACGGGGCGTGGTCATTCCAGTGATCAATGAGCAGCTGGTCGAAGGCCGCTTCGGTTTCTTCTGCGAGGCGTTGCGCGTTGAACAGGCAGTCTTCTGCATTCGCGACGCCCGAGGTCACCTGCTGCAGCAGCGCATCATAATAGGCGCTGGTCGCGCCGGCGGTGGAATCGTGCGCGGCCGTTTGCGGTAAGGCTTCGATCGTCGCCAACAGCGCGGTCATTTCCGGCAGCAATAGCCGCTCGACACCTTCGGCGAGCTGGATCGTCCAGTCGGAGCGCGGAAGCTCTTCAGTCTCCAACGCTTCCCATTGTGCGCGCCACGCCTGAAACGCTGTTTCGGACGCGAAAGGTGAGCGTGTGATCTGTTCAGTTACGTCACGCAGAATGTCTTCCGGAGGCACAACGCCCGACACGGCATCCATGGCAAGTCGGCGGTGTGCGCTGCGAATGTCATTCGAAATCTCAGGCAGAAGCCCCAGCAGCATTGGAACATCAGCCGTTTCATAATCGAGCTGAAGCACGCCCATAATGTCCAGCGCAGCAAGATGCGGCCCGCTTAGCTGGTCGATCGGGTAAGGGCGTGAATAAATGAGGCCGGTCTGGCCATGACTGAACCGGCTGACCTCACCAGCACGAACATAAGCGCCGTGGATTTCCCAGAAGGCGTTGAAGTCCGGAGCATCTGCTTCCGGAGCCTGCAGATCGGACAGCTCCTCCATCGCGATAATCCGGCGCACGCGTGCATTCTCAAATGCTGCTGGCCCCGGCACGCCTGTATCCCGTAACCAGACGCGCGGGTTGCGCGTAGGGATGCCATATAGGTCGAGTGGAATCGGTTGCGGTAATTGTGCTTCCAGCTGTTCGAGCTGGATATAGAGGTTCTGGCGCTGAACCGCAGCGGCTTCTGGTGACAAGGCTCCATTTTCGGGCTGACAGGCGGCTAGCGCCAAAAGCGCGATTGACGCCGCCGACAGCCGTAATGGCGCGAATTTTTCCCGGCTCGGGCGCAGTTTGGAAAAAAAGTTAGCCTGCATGGGTGAGTCATCGCCTGTCGGTGTGTGCAGAAGGTTGTCGCAGAAATTGTTTTCCTTTAAGAGGCCTGCTGCACTGTGTTTTGGGAGACTATTATGGAATCGAATCCAGCCGGACAAGGCCCTGCGCTGTCTGGGAACGTCATGTTCTACAAAAAGCCGGAGCCACTGTCTCCGGAAGCTCACGGTTCGCTCGGCGTTAAGCGTATCGATCAGCCGCTCGGCTTCCTGCGTTCCGCGCACGCTGTACCGGTAACTGTAAGCGAATTCGGAATGGCTGCGGCGTCTTTCCCGGTCATCTTCGTCGGTAACGACAAAACGCCTGTAGCTGTTATGGGCATCCGCGAAGGTCAGAACCTTTTTGTTGGCGCTGACGGCAACTCTGATCAGGATTTCTACCTGCCAGCATTCGTTCGTCGCTATCCGTTCGTTTTCGCATCGGACAATCAAAGCGACCGTCTGCTGCTCTGCGTTGACCGCGAAGGCCCGATGGTCACAGACCAGCCGGAAGTTCCTTTCTTCGAAAACGGCCAGCCGACAAAATTCACAAACGACGCCATTGAGTTCTGTAAAGAATTCGAACGTCAGCGCCGTGCGACTATGGAATTCGTCAAGCTGGTCGACGGCTATGGCCTGTTCGAGCAGAAGTCAGTGAACTTCACGCCGCGCGACCAGAACGGCCAGGAAGGCCCTCAGCAGAAAATCGCTGATTACTGGGCGGTTTCCGAAGAGAAGCTGAACCAGCTTCCAGCGGACAAGTTCCAGGAACTGCGTGACAATGGTGCTATCGGCGCGATTTACGCTCACATCCTGTCTCTGCTCAACTGGCAGCGCGTCATCCAGCGCGCTCTGCGCACACCGCCTCCGGGCCAGGCGCTGAGCTAAACTGCTTCGAGGGAAGCAGGAACCACTTCGTCGGGCGCGCAGAGGCAACTCTGCGCGCTTCGTCGTTCTAGGGATGAGATCAACAGATTGGGCATTGTGCCTCACAAACGCGCGAGAGCCCTTTCGTGCTAACTTTTCCCTTTATATTCCATGCTAGACGACAAGACTGTCATTGATCGAGACACAGGTAGTACGCATGCGCATGAACTCTTTTTCCGCTTTTTGGGCAGGTCTGATTGCTCTTATCAGCCTTTCCTTTGCCGGATTTTCTGCGTCGGCATTGCCGCACGATTCAGGCCATGCGCGCGTCGAACTAATCTCTGACCATGTGAGTGTCGTGCCGGGCCAGACGGTACGCGCAGCGCTAGTGCTCGAACTCGATGACCACTGGCATGTCTACTGGAAGAATGCAGGCGACTCCGGACTGCCAACCGAAATCATCTGGGATGATACGTCCGGTGTGACCGCAGGCGAGTTTAACTGGCCTGCGCCATTCCCGCAGCCGCTCGATATACTGATGAATTACGGATACGAAGACGAGCTGATCCTGCCATTCGATCTGGTTATTCCTGAAGACGCTGTCGGCAGCGTGACAATGTCGGGCCTCGCGACATTCCTTATCTGCGCCGACATTTGTATTCCTGAAGACGCGCCGATCCGTCTCGACCTCTGGATCTCCGATACACCTGAACTCAACACAGACCGCGCAGATGTCTTCCAACGTGTGGATGCACAGCTCCCAATGGCGTTTGAGGGCGATGCAGCGATTGATCGTAGCTCTGACCCATGGAAGCTCTCAATCGAGAGCGATATCGTGCGCGCTGCGTTCGAAGCAGACATTTCGAATGTGCGTTTCTTCCCGACAGATCACCAGATCCTTCACCCGCCAGAGCAGCCGGTCAGCATTGGTCCAAACGGCATCACGCTGGAACTGCAAAGCTCGGGTCGCAGCCGCGTGCCGGACAATATTGAAGGCGTTCTGGTCGTTGAGGATATCGATGCGAACCGTATCGCATTCGACCTGACCGCGCCGGTTGGTGACGTGATCGCAGGCACAAGCGGAACGGCGCTTGCCGGTGGCGCATCATCCTCGTCTTCCTCTGCTCCACCGCTCTCTTTCAGTGGCCTGCTGGCTATTCTGGGCGGAGCACTGCTGGGTGGTATTATTCTGAACCTGATGCCGTGTGTGCTTCCGGTTCTGTTTATTAAAGCGCGCAGCATTCTGTCTCTGGCGGGTTCTAACGAAATGGGCGAAGTGCGTGCCCATGGGCTGTTCTACACTGCGGGCGTCATCACGTGTTTCCTCGGCTTTGGTGTGATCCTCGTCGCGCTCCGTTCAGCGGGCGAAAGCGCGGGCCTTGGCTTCCAGCTTCAGTATCCGATCGTGATCGCAGGCCTGTCGCTCCTCATGTTCATTCTTGGCCTCAACATGCTGGGCTGGTTCAGCTTTGGTAGCTCGCTCATGGGTGTGGGTAGCAATTTGGCCGAGCGCGGCGGACATCAAGGCGCATTCTTTACCGGACTTCTGGCGGCATTCGTTGGCGCGCCATGCATTGGCCCGTTCCTCGGCGCGGCAGTTGGCGCGGCCGTAAACCAGCCGCTGCACATTGTGCTTCTGGTCTTCTTTACGCTTGGCCTTGGTATGGCGCTTCCATTCCTGCTTGTGAGCCTCGTGCCGGGTATTGCGAAATACCTGCCGAAGCCTGGTGGTTGGATGGAACGACTGAAGCAATTATTCGCATTCCCGCTCTTCCTGACGGCGATCTGGCTGCTCTGGGTTCTTGCAAACCAGTCCGGCGCTGACGCGGTTGCGCTGGTCGGTCTCGTTGCGGTTGGTCTGACATTCGCGATATGGCTGCTGAAAACGTCGCCGGAAAAAGGCACAGGCCGTAAGGTCAGCCTTGGCGTTGCGCTTGTGGTCACGCTCGTATCGTTGATCATTCCGGCGCAAATGCTGATGGGACCAGTCGGTAATTACGCGCAGGCAGGCAGTGCAGGCGGCGCCCATGCGGGCTATGACGGCGAATGGTCACCTCAGACGGTCGCAGATTTGCGGGCAGAAGGTCAGGGCGTGTTCGTGGACTTTACCGCGAGCTGGTGTGTGACCTGTCAGGTGAACAAGCGCACGACGCTTTTCGGTGACCGCGTCCAGAATGCTCTGGATGACCAGAATGTGTCCTTGCTGATCGCTGATTGGACATCCCGCGATGATCAGATCGCTGAAGAACTCGCTCGCCATGGACGCGCAGGCGTACCGCTCTATCTCTACTACGCACCGGGCGCGGATGAGCCGGCTGTTTTGCCGCAAATCCTTAGCCCGTCAATTGTGATAGATACAATCAGTCAGTAATTCCCTGACCGATGTTGCAGACGGATAGAGTTGTGTTGAAGTTACTTCAACAGAGAAAAGGTTTGATTGCAGGCATGGTGCTCGCCATCGCGCTGACAGCTGGTGCGTTCATTTTCTCAACGGATCAGGGCGATCCGCACGGGGCTCTGACGGTCAGCGCAGATCTGGTGCACGAAGCGAACTGATATCTCCGCCACCACACTGGCCGTTAATGTCAGAGTGGAGGCTCATCTCGATGACTTCGCCAGCCTCTAATACGATCGCAGCGGCCTCACCCACAGATACAGCATCTTCCAGCATTTTGGAGAGCCGCTCTTCGGCCTGCACGCGCGCCGCTTCAGAGCTGTCATCAGCGAAGGATGAGAGCTGGAGGTCTGTTTCTTCGGCCATGCCCCGGAAAATACAGCCTAGGTCTTCTGGCAGCGGGGCATCCTCCGACCCGGATGTGGAAAGACGAGTTGCCATTCGGCCAAAACGTTGCAGACGAAAGCGCAGGTCATCCGGAAGCGTATGCGCGTCCATCGCTTCAATCCGCGTGTGCAGCTCCGCAGCCTCCTCAGACCAGCTTCTGGCCAGGGCTGGTGATGCGCTAGCCGATCCAGCAAACAGAAGGGCGCCCAATGCGAGTATAAATGACGGGGTCGTTTTCATGGCGCGAGTGTCCCGCGCGCCGGTTAACAGACCTGAAAGGCAGGTGTATTTGGGCGTGTGCGACACGTAAAAATATGCGACAGGCAACACATGAGGTTGGCAAGGCGCTCACAAGGCTCTATCCCGACCAAAAATTCCGGCGATATATCATGGCAAAAAACAAGAAACCCAATCCGAAATCTCTCGCTCGCAAACCTCGCGGTTTCCCGGACAAACGGGAAGACGTGCTGAAAGCTGAGCTGGATATGATCCATCGGGTTTCATCTGTTTATCGTCTCTGGGGCTTTGAAGGCATTGAAACCGGCGCATTCGAATATGCGGACGCGCTGGGTAAATTCCTGCCTGATCAGGACCGCCCGAATGCGGGTGTCTTCGCCATTCAGGATGACGACGAACAGTGGATGTCACTGCGCTACGATCTGACAGCGCCGCTCGCGCGATTTGCAGCCGAGCACTGGGATACGTTGCCTAAGCCGTTCCGTCGCTATGCGTATGGTCCCGTCTGGCGCAATGAGAAGCCTGGCCCTGGCCGCTTCCGTGAGTTCATGCAGTGCGATGCTGACACCGTTGGCGCGAAAGGTCCTGCGGCAGACGCCGAGATGATCGCAATGATGGCCGAAGCACTCAAAGCGGCTGGAGCTCAGCGTTTTAATGTTCGTGTGAACACGCGTGATCTGATGTCCGGCCTTCTGGACTCCATTGATGCGCGCGATGAAGAAACGCGCCTCATCATATTGCGTGCGCTCGATAAGCTCGACCGCCTTGGTCTTTCCGGTGTGGCTGATCTTCTCGGTGAAGGCCGTGAAGATGAGTCCGGCGACTACACTAAAGGCGCTGGCCTTGATGCAGAGCGCGTGAAGCGAGTTCTGGCATTTGCTGAGTCCGGCAAATCCTCACGCGGTGAAACGCTGGAGGCTCTGGCAGCAGTCGTTTCCGGCAATGAAGCCTATGATCGCGGGATCGCAGAATTGCGCGAGATCGACGGTCTTCTCTCAGCGATGGGCGCGCCGGATGGCGTGGTGGTGTTTGACCCGACAATCGTGCGCGGCCTCGAATACTATACTGGCCCTGTTTTTGAGGGTGAGCTGCTCGACGAAATTCTCGACGAGAAAGGCCGTGCGGTTCGTATCGGCTCTGTCGGCGGCGGTGGTCGTTATGACGGTCTGGTGTCCCGTTTCCGAAATGAAGAAATTCCGGCAACGGGCTTCTCCCTGGGCATTTCCCGCCTTGCCGCCGCTATGTCACTGACAGGTGAGCTGAATGCGCTCTCCGGTCCTGTGGTCGTGCTGGTGCTTGATCGCGAGCATGTCGCTGACAGCCATGTGCTGGCGCATCAGCTGCGTGCGGCTGGTATTCGCTCTGAAGTCTATATGGGCAGCTCCGGCATGCGTCCGCAGATGAAATATGCAGACCGTCGCGGCGCGCCTGCTGTCGTCATCGTTGGCGAAGATGAGCGCCAGAAGGGCACCGTTACGATCAAAGATCTGATCGTGGGTGCCCAAAAGGCCAAGGCGATCAAAGACAATACAGAATGGCGTGAATCCCGTCCGGGACAGGTTGAAGTCTCACGTGACGAAATGGTCGCGACCATCAAAGGTATGCTGGAGGCAGACAATTGACCTCATTTCAGTTTGAAGCGATTGGCGGAGACTGGATTGATCCGCCTCTGCTGATCCCTGCGGCTTTGCCGCTGGAGCTTTCGGGCGAGAGCATCCGTTCCCGCCTGATCACCAGCTCTGATACGCCGGGCGAGGAACTGGCGCTACGTCCGGACCTCACACTGCCTGTCGCCAACCACTATCTGGCGGAAGCAGGCGGTGAGCCGGTGTCTTATCGCTATTTCGGCCGTGCGTTCCGTCAGGCGCGTACAGAAGGCGAGCCGGTTGAGTTTAATCAGACAGGCTTTGAGAATTTCGGTCACACAGATCGCCTCGAGCGCGATGTAGCAACGCTGACGGCAATCTGTTCAGAGATCGCAGACGCAGGTATTCGCAATGCGCAGCTTAATCTCGGCGATGTGTCGATCTTCCACGCTGTCGTAGACGCGCTGGCGCTCTCTGATCACTGGGATGCCCGCATCCGCCGTGCAAATAAGCGCCGTGAGGGCGTTGAGGCGGTTCTGGCGAGTGCTGAAGGTCAGACTGTGAAAGCGTCTTCCGCGCTGGCTCAGACGCTTGCCAAACTGCCTGCGGACGATGCGCGTGACCTGCTTGATGAAGTCATGTCGATTTCCGGCACAGAAGTCGTCGGTGGCCGCACGAAAGAAGAGATTCTGGAGCGCCTTCAGGCCCGCGCTGAAGCGGCTAATGCAGGCGCGATGCCGGATAAGGCGCGCGCTGTGCTCGGCGCGCTCAAAGGTGTCTCCGGTACGCCTGACGTGTTCCTTGAAAAGCTTCGTGCTCTCGCAAGCGAATATGCGCTGAACCTGTCATCCGTTCTTGAATATACCGATACACTTTTCTCGGCGCTTTCAGACCGGGACATGCCGTTCTGGGCGAATGCTCATGTCTCCGTACAGTTCGGGCGTCGTTTCGATTATTATGATGGTCTCGTATTCGAGCTGTATCACGCCGGTTTAACCCGCGAGAAGCCGCTGGCGCTGGGTGGCCGTTATGATGGCCTCGTGTCCTGGCTCAGCAAGGGCGCGAAAGACGTGCCGGCTGTCGGCGGCGTTGTGCGTCCTGATCGTGTAGAAGCAGCACTTAACCTCGAAGGAGGTGCGGCATGACACAGCTTATGTTGGCGATCCCGTCCAAAGGGCGCCTGAAGGAACAGACAGAAGCCTTCTTTGCAGACTGTGGTCTGAAACTGAAGCAGGTTGGCGGCGAGCGCGGATATTCCGCTGTGCTCGAAGGCGCACCTGGTATCCAGATCATGCTGCTTTCGGCGTCAGAGATCGCCAAGGGCCTTCTGGACGGCACGCTCCACCTCGGTGTGACTGGTGAAGACCTGCTGCGTGAGCACGCTGACAAGTTTGATTCGCAGGTTCACCTGCTTCGTGCGCTCGGCTTTGGTTATGCGGATATGGTCGTTGCCGTGCCGCAGAGCTGGGTGGACGTCGATACAATCGAAGATCTGGAAGATGTCGGCCACGCTTTTCGCGCGCGCCACGGACGCCGTATGCGCGTTGCAACCAAATATCTGCGCAGTAGCCGCCGTTTCTTCGCTGAACGTGGACTGACACAGTATCGCCTGATCGATTCTGCGGGCGCTACAGAGGCAGCGCCGGCATCCGGCACTGCAGAGCTTATCGTCGACATCACAACGACGGGCGCGACGCTGAAGGCGAACAATCTGAAAATCCTCAGTGATGGTGTCATGCTGAAGTCGCAGGCGCAGTTATCTGCATCTTTGAATGCTGACTGGAATGAGGACGCGCTGGCGGCGATTAAGAATCTGCTGGATATTTTTGAGGCACGCCGAGTCGCACGGGACGTCTCTGTCCTGACTGGCGGGACGTCTCTCCGGTCTGCAGCCGCATCAATTAGTGATGAGGTCACTCTACTTGGTGATTCTGTAGTGCTGCCGCGTGAAAAGGCAAAATCTGTCGCTAATGCGCTGTCTAGTGCAGGCTTTGGACCGGTATCGGTTGTGAATCCGGAGTTTCTGTTTCTTGAGGATAACCTTGTGTACGGAGAATTTTCCCGCGCGATTACCCGAAATGCTCAGTAATTTATCACTGAGCGATTAGTTTGTTACCAAAGATGGATTTTTTTTGTTGACACTTTGGTGAAGCTCGGGCCTTATCTTCTTGCAGTTCGGGAGGAAACGTCCTGCTTTATAAAGAACAAACGGCGTAGCTAACAGCTGCGCCGTTTATAATTTCAGCCTACTTCATCAAAACCAAAGTAATTACGCGCGCTCTAGTCTTGTTTATCTTGCATAGCATTCAACAAGTGTTGAAAAATTGCGTGGGTTTATTGATCTGAATTTGCGGCTCGCCTGTCCGGCGAATCCTGCCGCATCTCACGCCCTCTGCCGTCCGACACCGTGTATCTCTCACAAACGCAAAGAGCAGGTCCGAAGACCTGCTCTCGTGCCCTGGGGAGGCAAACGTGAAAGGGACAATGAAGGGCCGCCAGCAGCTCGGGGGTAGGGGGCAGTGATGAATTGCCAGCGACCTTTGTTGTTCCTTGTTGATAAACAATAAGGATTATCTGATAAACGTCAAGTGAAATTATCGTTATTCGATGAAGTTTCTGTAACGGGCAGAAATTACTGCCGATTTTACCTGCCGTGGACGATAATTCAGAAATTTCCGGAATCTTTAGAGGCTTTGTGCTGGGTTAGTGCGATTGTGACCCGTATGGCGGTGCTGCAAGTCGGATAGGCCAGTCAGCGCCCGAGGGAAAAATGCAACTATAACGAATAATTTCTTCAAGATCGTTTTCTGCGGTATTTGCTGACCATGTTTAATTAGAAAAACTGAATGTTATTTGATTAACCAGTATGTTGAGTTTGATCATTAACAAACTCGGCGGGTCAAGTACTTAGAGTACGCTTATCTACTGTAATTATTGCGGTAATTTTATATTTCAAAATACAGTGAAGCGAATTTTAAATAAAAATCCTTTCTGCGTTTCTCCTTGATGCCTCCCGACTGAAAAGAAGCAGAAAAAGAGCTAACAGTTGTCAGCTATATTTTAACTAGCTGGGTGTTTCCTTCGGCAAAAATATACAGCCCTGCAAAAAGTATGGGTTTGAATGAACGAAGGAAATACGAATGAGAAAGTCTCTGGCAGCACTTTCAATCATTGCTGCGTCCATGCTTGCGACAAATGCTGCGGAAGCAGCAGGCGAGCGCGATCTGCAGCTTATCGGCCGTGCACTAAGTTTCGTTGAGGGCGGCGCAACAGGCAATGTTACGCTCGCAATCGTTTACGCAGATGACGTGGCCGGCTCTCAGGCAGAAGCAGAGGGCATTTCAGCAATTGTAGGTTCTGGTCTGAACGCAGGTCAGGTGACACTCCAACCGCAGTTGGTCTCTGTGTCCGAGATTGGCGGCCTTGGCGCTGGCACGGCGATTTTTGTGCCTGCTGGCATGTCAGCCCATTATTCAGAAATCTCTTCCTCTTCGGCAATTACGGTCAGCACTGACCGGGCCTGTGCAGAAGCGGGCGCTTGCGTGGTTGCAGTACAAAGCGACCCGAGCGTGGAGATCTTCGTTAGCCGTTCGGCAGCCGACGCCCGCTCAGTGAGCTTTGCGTCCGCCTTCCGGATGATGATCAACGAACTCTGATTATTTCAAAGAATTTCTTGTTCAGGAAAGAACTGACAGATGCCTACATTTAAAAAGAACACATCTATTCTCGCGCTTTCAGCAATTGTCGCTTTTGGTTTGCCAGCGACGGCGCAGTCTATTGATTACGGTTCACTGGAAATGCTCTTCGACGAGCCGGTGACAACGTCTGCAACTGGCGCGCCACAGCGCTCTACAGATGCACCAGTGACGATGGAAATCATCTCAGCGGACGAGATCCGCAGCTCTGGTGCACGCCAGCTGACTGACCTTCTTGCACGCGTTCCAGGTCTTGAAGTCCGCAACACGTCTTCTGTGACGGGCGAAGTGTCCATCCGTGGCTATAACGGCCCGAAAACACCACGTCTTCTGGTACTTGTGAATGGTCGTCAGGTTTTCAACGACTCTTATAACGAAGTAAACTGGGCTGCGATCCCGGTTCAGATGGAAGAAATTCGCCAGATCGAGATCGTCAAAGGTCCGAACACAGCGCTTTTCGGCTTTAACGCTGTTTCCGGCGTGATCAACATCATCACGTTCAGCCCGTTCTATGACGATGCTGACTCCATGACGGTTCGCGTCGACAATGAAGGCAGCCTGCAAGGCGGCGGTGTCGTCAGCTTCCATCCGACTGAAAACGTCGGTGTACGCGCGTCGCTGGGTGGCTGGTCCATCGCCGAGTTTGAAGATCTGCCGCTTGATCCGCGTACAGGTTCTAATCCGCGCAACGAAAACTTTGCCTTCGGTGTCGAGGCGGGTATCCAGCTCTCAAGCTCTACACAGCTGTCACTGGAAACAACGCGCTCGGAAGTTTACCGCCTTGAGCGTACGCCGGTTTCTACCGATACGCTGGTAGACATCACGACGAGCAGCTACCGCTCGCGTCTTGTACATGACGGTGATTTCGGACTGATCAGCGGCGACGTTTACTATAACGAGTCTACTGCTGAATACGGTCTTCTGACGACAACGCCGACAACAGTTGAAACATCACTCCTGTCTGCGCGTGTCGAAGATCTGTTCAAGGTTGGTACCGATCACACCTTCCGCGTCGCAGGTGAATACCGCTCCGGTGAGAGCACGATCAACTCGACTCTCACCCCGCTCATCACAACTGAAGTCACAGTGATGTCTCTGTCTGGCATGTGGAACTGGGCTGTGAATGACAAAGTGTCTACAACGCTCGCGGTTCGCGTAGATAGCATGGATCGCCAGAGCGACACATTTGCTCAGTTCTTCTTTGGTGGCTCAGCGCTGGATGATGATGCGACAGAGTTCAGCTATAACGCTGGCCTCGTATGGAAGCCGACAGCTGAAAGCACATTCCGCTTCCAGGCTGCACGTGGCCTTCAGGTCCCGAGCTTCTCAATGCTCTCTATCGCAGCAAATCCTGAAACAAGCGTCGTAAACAACTATTCTGTCGATTATGACCGCGCGCTCAGCGGCATTAACGGTCAGGCTCGCTTCAGCGTCTTCTATCAGGAGAACCTCGATATGACGTCGCTTGCTATGCAGCCGATCATGCCGGGTCTTGGTGTTCCGACTGGTCCTAACTTCGGCGACTCTGAAACCAAGGGTATTGAAGTTTCTCTCGAAGGCGAGATCGGTTCTCACATCGATTGGCAGGCGTCGTGGCTCTATCAGGACACGACAAATAGCTTTGCGCCGATCGTATCCTTCGTGGGCGTAGCTGATGTGATGGATTTTGGCGGCTCTAACGCAGACAATGTCTTCAAAGTCGGCGCTCAGTATGAGAACGGAAGCTGGAGCTTTGGTGCATGGTCCCGTTACATCTCAGAGTACGAAATCATCGATGCTTTTGATGCGTTCAATTACGACTATCAGCGTTATGAGATTGGCGGTTACGTCGCAACGGACCTCCGTCTGGCTTACCAGGCTTCAAACGACATCGTGTTTGCGCTTGATGCAACAAATCTGACGAATGATGACGAGGCCCAAATGCCGTTCAGCGGCATGGATAGCCGCCTCATGCTGTCAATTTCTGCTGATTTCTAAAGGCCAAATTCAGAACTGGCAGCGTAAACTACGCTGCCGGTTCTATGCAGATGACGGGCGCAGGAGGCGCTCGTCGCCTGATGAAAGTTTCTGGAGGGCGTAATATGAAGTACTCAAATATCTCCAACTGGCCGTTTACCGCCAAATTCGCAGTCCCGTCTGCTCTGTCTCTGGGAATGATCTGCGTTGTGGCAGGCGTCAGCCATTTTGCGCTGAGCGCGCAGGTGAACCGCACAACCGAGATCGTGGACGTGAACTTCCACAACGCGCTTGAGCTGGTTCAGGCCAACAGCGCCGTGCAGGATGTGAACGGACAACTCTATCAGACGCTGACCAATCAGGCCGCGAACGTGGTAGACTCATCGGCGGCTGCGTCAGAGGTTATGGCGCTGCAGGGCAGTGTCGATCAGATTGTTGCGTCTCTCGAGATTTACCGTGCGAGCACGGCAAGCGCTGAAGAAGCTGCAGCCGTTCAGAACATCATCGAACAGCTGACTACGTATAAAGAGACCATCGAAGTCGTCGCGACGATGATGGAAATCGACTTTGCGTCAGCCGTCGCCTTCGCAGAACCGTTTGCGGAAAACTATACAGTGCTCCAGACGCAGTTCCAGGAACTGGTCGACGAGGTCGTAACCTCTTCTGAAGCTAGTGCGGCCGATGGTCAGGTTGCGGCAGGTCAGGCGAAACTGATCCTTCTGCTCGTGGCGTTGTTTGCCCTTCTCGCAGCAGGCGCGATTGCCGCTGTCGTGGCACGCTCTACGACACGCTCCATCCGTGAGATTGCTGGCGCGACGGACCGTCTGGCATCAGGTGATCTGGATACAAATCTCGATGGTCTGAGCCGTGGTGATGAGCTGCAGTCTATCGTCGAGTCTCTGTCTACTTTCCGCTACAACGCAGTCGAGCGTAATCGTCTCGCTGAACGTGAGCGTGAAGAAGCGCGTCTGCGTGAAGAGCGTACCGAGCGTATGGAGAAGCTTATCGCGTCATTCGAGGCGGATAGCCGTGACCTGCTGGGTCTGGTGGCTGGTGCCTCGGAACAACTGCGGTCAACAGCAGAGCACATGCGCGGCACGGCTGGCGAAACAACGAACCAGTCTCAGAATGCATCTCGCTCTGTAGATCAGGCGGCTAACGATGTGCGCTCTGTGGCTGCGGCATCTGAAGAGCTCTCGGCCTCTATTATGGAGATTGCAGGCTCTGTTGAGGATTCTGTCACGGCGATCAATCAGGCCGCTCAGAACGCTATGAGCGCGAATGAGACCATGGCAGATCTCGCGTCTGCGGCTGACCAGATTAAAGAGGTTGTCGGTCTCATCAACGATATTGCCGAGCAGACAAACCTTCTCGCGCTGAACGCGACGATTGAGGCTGCACGTGCAGGTGAGGCGGGCAAGGGCTTCGCGGTTGTTGCGACGGAAGTCAAAACGCTGGCGAACCAGACCTCGCAAGCGACAAGCCGCGTTGCTGAAAGCGTAGCGGACATTCAACGCGTAAGCGATACGGTTGCCGGCGCCATGGGCTCTATCAACGACTCCATCAGCAAGGTCACAGAGATTTCTGCGCGTATTTCCCAGTCTATGCAGCAGCAGGGCGGGGCGACACAGGAAATCGCATCCAGCATTTCCCGTGTGTCCAGCGAAACAGAGAATGTGACCAGCTCTATGGACAGCGTTCAGACGTCTGCGTCCGATACAGACAGCTCTGCAGGCGACGTTCTGGATGCAGCATCTACGCTGCAAAAGCAGGCCGAACAAATGCAAACAAGCGTCCAGCGCTTCCTTGAAGGCATTCGGGCAGCCTGATCGCAGGTTCAATACAAATTCAGAAAAGCGGTGCCGTACGGTGCCGCTTTTTTGTATTTGGAACGGACGCGCGTTACGAGCGGACCTCGATATGGATGTGGTCATCGTGCCGTGCTGCGCGGCATCCTTGGAAGCGTATGTTCTCCTGACGGAGCCCTAAACGCGCTTTCAAATGCGGTTCGATGAATATTCTGCGTACTCTCTCGTCCGCTGACAGCAGCTCCAGCGTCCTTCGGGTGCGTTCCTCTTCGAGCTGCCAGTCGGGCCACGCCGCTTGCAACCAATCAAAATCCCAACGCAGTGACAGCTGCGAAGGAGCGCAATCTGTAGGGCCTTCTTCGAAAGCGAAATAACCTATCGGCGAACGCGTCCGACCGGGAAGATATGTCCCCGCTCCATCTTCATAGAATAGCGCGATATCGGCCTTTCTGCCGTCGCGATGGGACAGATGAGGCAATAACGGAAAGTCGTTGATGTAGGGGAAACCTGCATCGAGCACGCGCAGTTGAGCATCGGGAAAGCGGGTCGTGAGTGATGCCGCGGTGTCTTGTAAGACCGCTTTCAGTTCGGGCGTTACGTAATGGCGATTGAGCGCGCAAAATAACGGAGACTGGACGCTGGCCGTGTTCGGTGATGCCCAGCAATTCAAGGGCACCCTTCCCATCTGCGGGGCGATCCAGATACTTGCAACCGAGAGCGCAGCGTAAATCCCGATGAAGCCCAGCAGTCGTCGCTTGAAGAGCAGAGAAACCAGCCAGGCAAGGCCACCGAGCTGCGTGAGCACCGTCAGGATGATCACGATCAGAATATGGCCGACTGCTTTAATGAACTTCATCGTCGTGCACGTCCCGAGTTATCACATCAGTCGACGCAGATGTTGAAACAAAAAAACGGCGATCCGAAGACCGCCGTTCTCTTTGTGCCGTAAGGGCGAGTGAAGCGAGGCTTAGAAGCCCATGCCACCCATGCCGCCCATTCCGCCCATGCCGCCCATATCAGGCATTGCAGGTGCAGCGTCGTCTTTTGGTGCGTCTGCGATAGCAGCCTCAGTTGTGATGAGGAGACCAGCAACAGAAGCAGCGTTCTGAAGAGAAGAACGAACAACTTTAACCGGGTCGATGACACCGAAGTTGAACATGTCGCCATATTCTTCAGTCTGAGCGTTGAAGCCGAATGCAGCGTCAGAAGATTCAAGGATCTTGCCGACAACGATTGAGCCTTCAACACCAGCATTTTCAACGATCTGGCGAACTGGTGCTTCGAGAGCTTTACGAACGATGTCGATACCAGCTTGCTCGTCAGCGTTCAGGCCTGTGACGCTGATCGCTGCAGCCGCTTTCAGAAGCGCTGTACCACCACCAGTGACGATGCCTTCTTCAACAGCAGCGCGTGTTGCGTTCAGAGCGTCGTCGACGCGGTCTTTACGCTCTTTCACTTCAACTTCTGTAGCACCGCCAAC
>CENJ01174115.1_pt1 | contig 28947 bp, 40 predicted proteins | sample 356161 | NCBI WGS metagenome assembly CENJ01 (sample SAMEA2619531, study PRJEB7988) | marine metagenome | biome: marine biome (ENVO:00000447); feature: surface water layer (ENVO:00002042); material: "saline water (ENVO:00002010), including plankton (ENVO:xxxxxxxx)" | depth 5 m | reverse complement strand
ATTGTAGTTGGCTTGCCTGTTAGTGAAGCAAATGATTGTGCCGGTACACTTGTTAAGTAACCTGGATCTGCAACATACTCTAATGCGTTACCCGCCGAGTTAACTTTTACAAATTTGTCTGCACCACCTGTAAAGTTTGCTGGTGTGTCTGTTAATCCTACAAAGGTTGTTGAACCAGTTGATGGTAAATTTGTAAGTTGTGAACCATCAACTGCTGGTAATTTTGCTGTTCCATCTAGCTGTACTATCTGACTAGCACCTGTACCAACATTAACTGCCAGTGTTGCTGAGCCTGATGTAGCACCACCTGTTAATCCTGTGCCGGCTACAACCGCTGTAATATCACCTGATCCTGTGTTTGAAGGTGTCCATGCACTGCCGTTCCATATTAGAGCTTGTCCTGTTGATACACCTGATGTATCAACATCTGATAATGCATTAATACTTGATGCACCAATACGAGCATCTGCTCTAGCATCGGTAAAGTATAAATTAGTTGAACCTTCTGATAAGTTATCTGTATTTTGTCCTGTAAGATCTGTTAAGAAAGAACCTGCAACAAATTCTAATGCATTGCCGGCCCCATTTACTTTTACAAATTTACTTGCCGCACCTGAGAAATTTGTTGGCGTATCTGTTAGTCCAGCGAATGTGGTTGCACCTGATCCTGATGCATCTCCTGGTTCAAATTTATTTGTACTTGAATTAAATTTAATTACTTGTCCATTTGTGATACCAGCAATATCAACATCACTTAAACCTGCTAGTGAACTAGGTGATGATGATGCACTTGATATCCAATGTGAACCATTATATGTTAACAAGTGACCAGATGATGAACCTGATGTATCAACATCTGCTAAACCGTTTAAATTGTGATTAGCAATACTTCCTACTTGACCTGCTGTAGTGGCATTACCGTGAAACTCAACTGCGTAGATATCTGAAAATCTTAATGAATTACTACCTAATGATCTTGTGTTGTCAGTATCTGGTGAGTTGTCTGTACTGTTCTTAAAAAAGTTTGTGTTTAATTCTGTTGAAGATAAAACACCTAAATTTGTTCTGGCTGTTGCCGCATTTGTTAGATCACTTAAATTATCTGATGCTTGTAAAAAACCTGCTGTACTAATTAATGAACTTGCACTTGCTGGAACAAAGGCACTACCATTCCATTTCAAAACATTGTCTGATGCTATACCTGATGTATTAACATCTGAAAGTTGATTAATACCGTGATTAGCAATGCTTGACACTGTACCTGCTTGAGTAACTACACCATGAAAGTTAACTGCATAGATATCTGCATATCTTAATGAGTTACTACCTATTGATCTTGTGTTGTCAGCATCAGGTGTAACATCACCTGCTATTACTTGATACTTTGCATCTGTCTCTGCTTTTGAATAAACTGATAAATTTGTTCTTGCCAAAGTAACATTGGCCAAAGCGGCTAGGTTATCTGCTTTTTGTAAAAATACAGTTGAAGATAAGCCACCTACTGTAGCGGCATTAAGAGTTGAGCTGTCAACTGAAACTAAAGTTTCAGTACTTGAATCTGTAAGTGTAATTCCAGAACCGCCTACTAAACTTTTTAATCTAATGTTTCCTGAGTTTATATCAACAAATAAACCTGAACCTGTTCCTAAGTTTGCACCACCGGTAACTGAACTTGCTGATGATATAGTAATATCATCTGTGTTTTGTGTAATTGTAATATTAGTGCCAGCAACAATGCTTCTGAGTTGTAAATCAGAACCACTTAATTGCTTAAAAACTCCACCACCAGTTCCAACGTTTGAAGCACCAGTTATTCCAGAACCTGACTGTATGTTTGCATTAACAAATGCTTGTTGTGTAGAATCGTACACAAGAGCCTGGTTAGTACTAGGACTCTGAATGTTAAAATTAGGGTTATTATTTTCTCCTATTGCCATCTTTGCTCCTCAAAAATATTTATCAAATATAGTGTTTTAATAGTTTAATAATATCTTATCTATTGTACCTGTATTTCCCGCTTGAGGAGTCACTACCGCTCTCAAATACAAAAAATTACCTTGAAATGTATAACCATCAACAGTTGATTGTGAATTATAAGTTGCATATTGACCGTTTTTCAATGTAATGTTGAAATAATCGCTGTTGGTTGGGTTTTCAGCCAATGTAGCTTGTATTTCTACTTGACCTAAAAAATTTGTAGGATATATTGCAATCGTATGCAATCCATCTGTGAATCCATAAAAAGAATCACCTGATATTTTACTTCCTGTTACTGCTGTTGTACCAGATACAGTACTTGATAACATGTTTACACTATTCTTTGACATACTTATATTTAGCCAGAAATGCTGACTCCTCCATCAAACGAAATACCTTCTATAGTTAATCCGTTAACTCCGTTCACTGTTAACGTGTAATCTTTAGTTTCGCTATCAAAGATATTACTTGCTGATAACGTAAAACTAGGTGTTTGGGTTCCTGTATAATTTCCAATACTGCCTGAAGTTACTCCTGCTGAATTCATTGAAGTTCCTATAGGCAATGATCCGGCTGTGATTGAATAATTAACTGTGTGTAATTGTTCACTAGCCGCATTTCTAAATGTTGCTGATAAATCGTAAGCAAAATTATCACCAATATTAAAAGTTCCAATGTTATGTGATGCTGATCCATGACCCACTGACCATGTTATCGTATAATCTTGATGTGGAGTGTACAATCTATTTAAATTAGTTAAACCACCACCCCAATCTGTTATATCAGATCTTTGATAGTTTTCTATAAAAGTTATTGCATCAGTCTGATTGACTTTGGTATTTCTTGCACCATATGTTGTAGGATCTTTTCCTAACCAACAAGCTAACACACCAGCAACTTGTGGTGATGCCATTGATGTACCATTTAACTTATTAAAGTAGTATCCTGTTGAACCTAATTGTACCGCAGATCCTTTGTTAATATATGAACTCATAATGCGATCGCCTGGTGCCCAGATTCTTAGAGCTTCTCCATAATTAGAGTAACTTGATTTACTTTTATTTGCTTGGTGAGCCTGAACTGCTATGTCATGTCTGGTTGATGTTCCTTCTTCTAACCAAGCATTGCTAGGTGTCTGGCCATTGTTTGTTGCTTGAAAATAAATTGTATTACCATAACTACCACCTGGTGGTGCACCTGCCATTCCTGACCTTGGTGATGTTGATGGATCATATGCACTAGCATCTGCTAGATATATTTTTTCATTAACACCATATCCCATATTATTTCCACTATCAAAAAAATACCAATATCCCGAATTCCAGTCGCTTTCTGTTGTGTTGTAAATTCTTTGATTATCATTGCCGGCTGAACAAACAACTATGATGCCAGCATTGATCATATTCTTTATAACAGTATCATAAGTTTGAGATCTTGTCATATGATAAGTTTTATCTACACTTGGATCCCATGAAGCTGTTGAATGAAAATACGAAGGATGATTTGGTGGATAGTATGTTGATAATCCCCAACTCATATTTACTACTGTAGGTTTGTTATTTGATTTTGCATTGTGCCATGTTGTAATATATCCCATATCAGATAAATTATATCCATGTGTTAAACCACTTAGGTTTGTTGTAAAAGAATAAATTTGTGCATCGCCGGCCCATCCACAAGTTCTGCCTGCAACAATACCAGCTACATGTGTTCCATGACCATCTGGATCTGTATAGAAACTTGCACCTTGTGATCCACCCCAGCTGATTTGATTTATTCTAGTTGTTGTATTTGCTTGATCATTAAACTCTGGATGATTGAGTACTATACCAGTGTCCATTATAACACAATCAACATTTGCTCCTAAATTATTATAAGTGTAAGAGCTTGACAGTGTAGTTGAATTTTGTGTTGAAGCTGATAATCCCCAATTATGATGAGATATATCAACTGTACTAGTTGAATTTGAAACAACTGATCTTGTTCCATTTACTCTACCAGCTAGTTCTAATCTGTCTGATTGAGCTCCTGCTACTTTGTCTGAAGATAAGATTTGATTGAACTCTTGTTCACTATCAACTTCTATTTCAATTGTTTCGGGAGTTATGTTATCTGTAACAGAAACTGTTCGTATGATATCACCTTGACTTGATGAACGTAATTCGTTCACATAGTCTTGTTTTGATATTTTAGATAAATCTACTGCTATGGTAACCTTCATAGCAGTATTTATTTCTATTAGTCTTTAACTTGTATTGAATAATTTGATAAGGGTGGGTAATTGTTTAATGCAGTCTGTAAACTAGAAGCTGTCCAGCCACTACTAGCATTTTCAACACCTAATTTTACAGTATTTTTGTTTATATCACCAATATAAGAGATAGTGGCTCGTAATGCAAGACAGTTTACTAAAGATCCATAATCTGCTTTAGATATGTTTTTTGGCCTGTCATTGCTGAAAAGACTAATCTCATAAATGTGATCAACAGCCAACATTGCCTTCATCAGTTCCTAAACTTTGCATCTCACTATATGTTGCAAATCCAGTTTCTTCTTTTTGTTCTCTATAAGGATATAGAATTTCGCAACCGTTTTCGCCATCTTCACTAACTTCAATTTTCATATCTCTTTTAGAATATTTACTGGATATTTCTTTGTACAATTCATCTGCCATCATTTCACAAGATTTATAATCTAACTGTAATGTGCCTTCATTGTACATTTTTTCAAGCCATCTTTTAAATTGTATAAATTCAATATCTCTATCATCATGAAAAACTTCAATAGATACTTTAAAATGGAATATGTGTCTGTGTGGATATCCTAAAAAACTTACGTCATATTCATCACCTGTTGCTAACTTTGGATCGTCAAGTGCCGCTGGATATTTGTGAATACCTTCTTTTCTAAATGTTACCCAAATAAACTTTTTCATAATACTGATACCTTTATTGCTACATAAATTAATACGCCAAGTATTGAAAAGTTAATTAACATATTGATATAATTTGGATTTGGACTCATTTATTTTTCTCCTATATAATATTTGTTAGTCAAAATCTGATCTAACAATGTGTTTCCTTAATGCTCTAACAAGTTCTTCAATCTTATCAATACAACCAATTAAATTTCTATCAGTAATATATTTAGATCTTTCTTTTAACTTATCATATTCTTTTAAAGTAATTGTCACTGTGCTTTGTTCATTCTCAAACGTTGCATCATTGTCTCTATCATCAACACTTGTCATAACCCTCCTTATTCTAGTACCTCGTCTGTGCTGTAAGCTGACCATTCTGTCTTTACAATGTTGTCCATCATCTTGTTCAAATTGTTACACCACACACCTGTATTTGTTGAATTAAAGTCTACATCATCTATTTTTATAGTGATTCTGTTAGCATAATCCTCTGCATTTGCAATTGGTAAAGAATACATAATATGAAAGTATTCATTATCTTTAAATTTTTCAAGCTCATCTAATTTAAAATCTCTTGATATATCAATTGTTACCTTGTAAGATTGAGTTAGTAAGTAATCAATTATTTCTCTGAGTTTCATGTATTTTGAATCATCCCATTTAGTATTTCTAAAACACATATTGGCTCCTAAATAGATATGCCTACAAGTATTTTCTTTAGCTCTTAAGGCAACCTTTTTTGGATTACGAAAGCCTACTACAAAAAGAGTTTTCTCACCATAAAAAGGCGTCTTCTCAACTTCCGTACCAATAAAATATACTACGTCTGCAAGTTGTTTTTCGTTTCTATAATCTCTTTTCATCATCAAGGCTTTGCCCCTCCTTTTCCATTACATGAAGCAGTAACATAAAAAATAATACAGTTACTACCATACCTATAAAAAATAATCCTATCATTAATCTTAAAGTTTATCGCAAGTTTCTTTATTTGCAGTTAAATCTTCACCCTTCTTATGCATCCAGATATATGAATAAACAATTTGTCCATCACCTGCTTCTGCACATTTTTTACCAAACTTAACACTTGGTGGATTTATATGTCCACTACAAGATGCTAACATTATTCCTGTTAATATAATCATTATAAATTTCATTTTATCTCCTCTAAATATTCAATCATGTTTTCTGGTGTTGTTTCAATATATGGATCATCATCATTACCTTCATTATTAATCCCTGGTTCTTGCCACCATTTTTCAACAACTCCATTTTTAACAACACACATGTATCTCCAGCTTCTGTTTCCAAAACCTAAATGATTTTTTCCAACTAACATGCCCATAAATCTTGTAAAGTTTCCAGAACCGTCTGGAATCATTTTTACATTTTCAACATTCATATGAGTTGCCCATGCATTCATAACAAAAGAATCATTTACTGAAATACAATATATTTCATCAATACCCATTTCCTTAATTTTGTTGTATTCATTTTCAAATCCAGGTAACTGCTGAGAAGAACATGTTGGTGTAAATGCTCCTGGCAAACTGAAAAGAACAACTCTTTTATTTTTGAAATAATCGTCTGTGGTTTTATTCATCCACTGACCACCAATAGCACATCCGCCATCAGTTTCTACTTCGTCACCAACTCTGGTTCTGAAAGTAACTTTGGGTATTTTAAAGTTCATAAACTTCCTTTGTTAAGTTAAACAAGTCGGGACTACCCGTAAGTAGCCCCTTTCTACAACAATCAAACAATGAGGGACAAGAACGTTTAACCGTTATAGAATTCTTTTTATTAGTTGCTAGTTCTAGCTGGCAACACATAATCATATAATCCTATTCCAGAATCAATTGAGATCTTCATCGCGCCTTGTTCCGAAAATGAAATAGATGCTTGAGATGTATCACTGAGTTTTAAAATACTCAATGTTTGTGCCAATGGCCAACTCCAGCCTCTTTTAATTTCAGTTTCAACATTAGATGTGATTGGAATTTCAACTCTATCGTTTGATCCATCACCAATGTAAAACTTTAACACTCCGCCGTCTGTTTTAGCTACAAATGTTGGTTGTACACTGCTCATGACTCCAGCAAAATAACTTAAATCTTTAAGATTCTGCTGAGTGGGTTGAATAGTTAGATCCCAATTGATTCCTTTGAATTTAATTGATTTTAATTTTTCTTCAATTAGTTGTGATACCATAAATCTATAATTTGCACTATATCCTGATGTTGATGCAAATTGTAATTCTTCTGGTACTTGCTCACCATTTCTTTCGTTTGTGATAACTTTAATAGTTGATGATGCATCTGAATATCCTTCAAAATTTAAATATCCAGCCAATACAGCAAGTTTGCCTAGTCCTAATGTTCCAACAAATTCGCTTACTGGTTTATGAATCTTTCCTTTAAGAACAACTGTTCTATCATCGTCCATGGCTTCAATTTCAGTTTGTGTTCCATCTCCGCCATTTACTTTCACTGCTTGAATAAATCCAAGCGAATGTGTATGCTTAACAATATCTAAGAGTATATCCCTCATATTATGTTCCTTTCAGTTTATTGTTAATACTAACAACTTTTTTTGTAAAAGTCAAATGTTTTTTTAGCCAATTTCAAATAAAGTGTCAAAGTTATTGGTTTGTTGAGTTTCCTTTAATTCCCAACCCAATACTCCAATTAAGTTTTTAATTTTTTGATCAATAATTGTTTGCTCCATGGCATCATGGTCAAATGCAAGTTCTTTAAACCAACGTGGCAAATTAAGTTCATCAATTGGGTATGCAATTGAAGTATAATTCATTGGATTGGATTTTAATTTACACACAATTACTTTTTGTCCATCCATAATTGGCAAACTATATCTGTCCTTATATGCTCTTCTTAAATCATTCCAATTTAAACTTGCTCTTACATGTCCTGGCATTATTGGTTTTTTAATTGTTTTTACATTATCTAAATCTGCCATACCGGCTGTTTGGTTGTTGTAAGAATTAACTATACCTAAATATTTGGTTAGGTTGTTTACTCTTTTTGGAGTACCTTTTTCCCAACCATCACGTTCGCCAAAGTCTCCTTTAAAATCAGCTATCTTATCAAAACAATCTTGTTTTGTTTTTCCAACCAAAACCATTGTTAATAGTTCTTCAAGAAAACGTTGTACAAATTCAGGAGTATCTGATCTTTTCAAATCAACACCCATTGCTTTAATTTTACCTGGCTTTCCATCTACATCATGTCTTACACCTTCTAAGTCATATATTAGTGCCGCATATCTTTTCTTTGTAATAAAAAGACCGCTTGATGCAACAATCTCTCTACCAGCTTGTATTATTTTTCCTGATTCTAAACTAACATTAAAAGCTTCTGTCATAAAATTTGGAAAAGAATTGTTCACTTCATTACCAATTCTATCATATAGTTCAATTACTGAATCTTTTGTCCATTGTACATTTCCTTTTTGCACTTCTTCTTTTACCATAGGATATGCACTAAAATAAACAGAGTCAGTATCACCATATATAATAGATTCACCAGTATGATTATAATCAGAACAAATTATTTTATTTGTTTCACAAGCCATATGCTTTGTAATTGTTCTACCTGTGAGTGTGACTGACTGTCCAATACGAATATCAAAAAATCTACAACCTGGATTTAGAATAGCACCATACAAACTGTTCAAGTTAATCTTTTTGACAAGTTGTCTTTTATCCCAAAATTCTCTTTGTTTTTGATTTTCTGATTCACGCATCTTTACTTGCATGACTTTTCTTTCTGAATACCATGTTTCTAATAGTCCAGGAACAACTGCTTTTACATCTGCTCTAAAAATAGTACCATTAGCACTTAAACACCAATCTTGTCCTGATTCAAAAATAATATTGTACCACTCTGCTCCACTTTTAGATTCAGAAAATCCATCTTCAAAATCACAAACAATTTCTGTGCCAATATCTTTTTTCATTACTGCTTGATATTCAAGAGTTCCAAATAATCCTTCCCAGGCATCAGCGGCTGACTTACCTTCTTTCATTTTTCCATCAATATAACTTTTAGTTGAATCAAGTCTGAGCTGACCTATAATAGTTTCTGGCCCCATATTTAAACTTCTAATTACTGATGGATACAGAGAATTAATATCTAAACTACCTATCCATTCATGAAGTCCTTTTTTAGGAAATGCCACATAGGCACCAACTGCCGGAGTATTCTCTACATTGCCATTTTGTCTTTTTCTATCAGGAATAACCATTCCTCTTTTGTGTGCTTCATTAATAATTGCTTGTTCAGTAACTGCAACGGCACCCATTGTTGTTGGTAACAAAACTGTATTTGCATGAGCTAATTCATTAGCTAGATCAATAAACTTTAATTTGTCATCTAGTTTTCCTAATAGTGCAACGTCTTGCCTTGAATATGCAATAAACTTTTCAAAATCATTATTATATAATTGATCTAATGTGCCATCATATGGAATTTTCTTTTCACCAATTTCATATTCGCCAATTGCATCAAGCCTATAAGAATGCATTTCATGATATGTATATTTTCTGTATAATTCTAAATAATCTAAATGTACTCTTCCAATTAAATCATATGTTTCTTGTTCGTTACCAAATTTAATGTATTTTCTTTTTCTTGGAAACTTATCCCAGAGACAGTATCTTGATGTAGCATCTTTTCCTAACACTTGAATTGTTCTATTAATAATGTAAGGTATATCAAAACCTTCACTGTTCCAGCCACTTAATATATCTGCATCATCAATAAATTTTAAAAACAAATCAAGTAGCTCAGATTCATCTTTGCAAAGAACAGTGTTATCATATCCCATTGCAATTTGTTCAGCAGTTGATTGTTCTAGTTGTAATGGCTTTAAACACAAAGTAATAAGCCTTTGTTCTTCTGGAAGCCAATTTAAATACAAAGTTATTGCTGTGATTCTTGCATGTGGATCATGCGGTGGAGCAAAGCCTCGATCTTTATCAAAATCAACCTCAATATCAAAAAAGCAAACATGTGGTTCTGGAGAAGCTATATCAAGATAATTTTCTTCTAAACATCTAAAGATTGGGTTTATATCTGATTCAAAAAGTTTTTGATGACTGTATATTTTCTTTTCTTTATCAAATTCTTTTATTTGTTTAGTTGAAAATCTTGATACAGGATTTCCATATATTGTTCTGTGTTTTCCTTTTGGATCAGGATAATAAAAAACATACTTGGTAGAGTATTGACGATATTCTCTTTTACCGTCAACTCTTTCAACTACGTTTATCCTATCTTTATCTCTTTCAAGAAATGCGTCAATATAGCTCATTAAGAATTACCTTCACTGCTTATTATAGTAACAATAATTACGAAAAAAGTCAAATAGTTTATTTGAATTTAATGTTATATGCTTTGGCTAATTTTTCAGGTTCCATTCCATCAATCTGGTAAACCTGTTCTGCTGTAAAATCTAAATACTCACCATCGTCAATACTTCTACCACGAAATGACGATTCATTAAAAACTGTTTCTACTGCATAAACGTCTTTTTTTGGAAATGGTGTACTACCAAAACCCATAATAAGATGCTCAACTTCCATTTCAGTTTCTTCTCTGATAACATTTTTGTCTACAAGTTTTTTGATTATTTGTTTCTTATCCATGTTCTTCAATCTCCTTAAAGGTTACTACTGTCTTAACTGTTGTCCTATTATCAGCTGACAGTTTAGCTAACATTAGTTCTTTATCTGACTGACAATAAATCCTTGGATAACGATTCCATCTTCCATAAATTCCTTGTGCCATCATTGTGTCTGAATTCTCTTTTGCAAGAGTCTTTAATGCAGTGATATGATCATCATCTGCTACATACCCATAATCAACTACATGTCTATATTTTCGATAATATAAACCTTTTTTAATAACTTTTTTGTAATCAAAAAGTAATTGATGGTGGTAATCATTTACTGGGCCTTCATACTCAATTATATCGTTTCCCCAAATTTCCATTAACTTATTAACAATATCTTGCCTATTAGTATAAATCCAATGCTTTTCAAATCTCCAGTTCCATGTTAGTTTAGGAAAAGTTTTATTGTACTCCCATGAAAGTATTTTTCTCATTTCAGAAAAATTTTCTTTTTCACGATCATAGTCACCACTTCTAATACGTGTAAGTCTATAAGGAAGACTGTGCTTGAATAATTTTGTACTAGGCTTTATGTTCATACTTGATATCCAAATCGTTGTTTACTGCATCTACTTTGACTTTACCACCATTCATAAGTTTACCAAATAGTAACTCTTTAGAAATTGGTTTTTTAATGTGCTGGTCAAATACTCTTTGCATGGGTCTAGCACCCATTGAAGGATTATACCCTTTTTCTAATACCCATTGTTTTGCACTCTCAGTCATTTCAATAATAATTGATTTATCTTCCAACATTTTATTTGTTTCATCTAAATTTTTATCAACTATACGTAATACATTTTGTTTATCAAGTTTTACAAACTTAACTACACCATCAAGTCTGTTTCTAAATTCAGGCGTAAAGAATCCTTTTATGTAATCGTCATCTTCGCCTTGTCTATCTGTTTTTCCAATACCTAACGGTGCTCTTTCTTGCTCAGCGGCACCTAAGTTAGATGTCATAATTAAAATTACTTTTTCAAAAGAAACTGTTTTTCCTGTAGATGAAGATAATCTTCCATCATCCATAACTTGTAATAGAACTTGTAAAACCTGCGGTGCGGCTTTTTCTACTTCATCTAATAATAAAACACAGTTTGGATTATCTTCAATATCATTAATAAGTTGTCCACTACCTGTGCTACCTTCTGCATAACCTACGTAACCTGGAGGTGCACCAATTAGTTTTGATACTGAATGTCTTTCTTGATACTCTGACATATCATACTTTAATAATTTAATACCTAAATGATCTGAAAGCTGTCTGCAAGTTTCAGTTTTACCAACACCAGTTGGACCTACAAACAAGTAAGAACCAATTGGTTTGTTGCTTGGTCTTAGCCCAGCTTTTGCAATTAAAATACTATCAACTAAAGTTTCAATTGCTTTATCTTGTCCAAATACTTTCTTTTTAACATTACCTTCAAGATCTGCATAGTGATCAGTTTGTTTAATATTAATCATCTCCATAGGAATCTTACTAATTCTGCTGACAACATTCTGAGCTATTTCAAGATCAACAATTGGCTTGTCAGCTAGTTTTGTTCTAACTGCTGAAGCATCAATAACATCAATTGCTTTGTCTGGAAAGAACTTACCATGTATATGCTTTTCACACATATCAACAATTTCATCAAGTACTCCATCTGCATATTTCACTTCATGAAATGCTTCATAAACTGGTGCAATACCTTTAACAATCAATTTAGTATCTTCTACACTTGGTGGATTAATATCATATTTTTGAAAACGTCTCATAAGAGCTCTATCTTTTTCAATGTTTTCTCTATACTCTTCAGGTGTTGTTGCACCAACACAATTTAGTTTACCTCTTGCTAACAAAGGCTTCAACATATTTGCTAAATCCATATTACTACTTCCGGCAGTTCCTGCACCTGTGATCATATGTATTTCATCTATGAATAATATAATATCATCTTTTTCAGCTAAAGTGTCAAGCACAAGTTTTGCACGTTCTTCAAAATCACCTCTGTATTTTGTACCTGCCACTAATGCTCCAATGTCTAAAGAAAAGACAGTTTTATCTAATAAAGGTTTTGGAACATCTTTCTCAATAATTTTTTTTGCTAGTCCTTCTGCGATAGCAGTTTTACCAACGCCAGGATCACCAACTACAATAACATTATTTTTCTTACGTCTTGCAAGAATATGTGCAATATCATCTATCTCAACTGACCTTCCAATAATATCATCAATATCTCCTCGTTCTGCTATTTCATTTAAGTTCTGACAATATGTTTCAAAGCTACCGGCTTGATTTTGCATGTCGCCCATAGCACTTTCCATAGCTTGTCTATTAATAGCATCTTTAGTAATAAATTGTATTAATGATTGTCTTGTTACTTTATTCTTCTTCAAATAGTATAATGCATAACTTTCTTTTTCACTCATTATACTGACAAGAATATCTCTTGGTAACAAAGTTTTACGACCACTAAAAATAACCTGTGTTACTGCTCTGTTAAATACTCTTTCAATTGCTTGAGTTTTCCTTGGCGGTGTTCCATCGCGAATAATATCATTCATTTTTTGATCAATATGAGTAAGAATATCTGCTTGTAAAAGCATTACATCAGCTTTTACATCTTTAAGAATTTTAATTACTTGTTGATCTTGCAACAACGATAACAGTAAGTGTTCTAACGTAATATATTCGTGACTACGTTCAGACGCCATTTCAGATGCACGTTCTAACAATGACTCGATTCTATCTTCTGACATGTCTAATTATACCATCTTCCTTAATTCATTTATTACTTTGTTATTTAAACCTTTTGGTGTGAAGGGTTTTAATGTAACATAAAGATCGCCAAAAGTGCCGTTTGGCTTTGGCATACCTTTTCCTTTAAATCTTGTTGTTTGAGTAGGCTGACTACTTTCTGGTAAAGACCAAGAAATTTTGTTTCCAGATATGTGATCTAATTCAATACTACAACCTACTAGAACATTTAATACATTGATTGGATAATCTTGATAAAGATCGTATTTTCTTTTTTGATAAGTTTCATGTTCTAATAGTGTTAAATGTACCATTAAATTTCCTGGTTCTAAATCTTTTATAGATTGATCACCTAGTCCTCTTAATCTTATAATTGTTCCTGTTTCTGCATTTGCAGGTATAGTTAACGTAACCTTTCTTTTTCCTGACGGAAGATCAATTGAAAGTAGTTTTTCTTCTTGAGTATACACGTCTTCTAACCTACATGTCAAGCCTAATTTAATATCTTTGTTTCGCAAAGGTTTATGTCTGAAGTTTGCATTGAATCCTCCTCCAAAAAACTCTTCAAAAAGGTCACCAACATTTTCAAAAACATGTTCTCCATCCCTACCAAACGATCCACTACGAAAACCAGCTTGTTGTGGATCAGTTGTTCCAAACTGATCATACATTTGTTTCTTTTGTTTATTTGATAATATTTGATATGCTTCATTAACTTCTTTAAATTTAGCTTCGTCTCCACCTTTATCAGGATGATACTCAGCGGCTTTTTTTCTGAATGCTTTTTTAATTTCTGATTCAGAAGCCGACCTTTTTACATCTAATGTTTCGTATGGATTCATATATATAATATAACATGAATTTACAGAAAGTCAAGTATTATTATTACTTTTGTTTGGATTCGTAGTATTCTCTATATTGTTTTAAGATTTCTCTTAACTCAACAATATATGCTCTGAGTTGAGCATTATTTTTGGCGAGATTCTCATACTGTTCATCAGTTAAACCAAAAAGAACCTTGTCGATTCCTTCTGCTTCCAATTTTTCAAAAACTTCTTTTTGGTTATCACTTGTAACAAAAATCCATTCTATCTTTTCCAGTACAATAGGATCTGGATCAGATAATGCTAAATCTGGCTTTGGTACTTCTGTTTTAAATATCTCTAATTGCTTAACTGCTGTTCCACAACTAGTAAGGAACATAGTTAGGATTAGCAACACTAGGACATTCAGGATTGATTTCTGACTTCTTAGTAGCATTTTTTTCCTTCTCCGTTAATGGCGACCCTGTTAATATCTCAAAACATCTTTGAGCGTTGTCAGTCGCTTTGTTTATTATTTTTTCAATTATTTTAGTTTTATCCACTGCTAATTTTCCAATATCTCTATTGTTCTTATTAAACCTTTGATTGAGATCATCAAGTTCTCTTTTTTGAGTAGATATTGTAATGTTTAATTTTTTGTTAGCATCAAGAATCTTTTCGTAACTAATTTTTTGATCTTGTATAACTGCTTTTTGATCTTCAACTGCTGACTCTAATTTTATTTGATTTGCTTTTAAAATAGCATTGTCTGATCTTAATTTGTTTACATAAAATCCAGCACCTGCTAAAGAGCCTATTAAAGCAATTACCATAACTAATCTAAATGTACCAAACATACTATTTTCCTTTCTGATGAGATTTTAAAATCTCATAATATTCACCTACACTATGGTCTCGAACACTGTCAGCTATTCTTGAAAAATGGCCTTTTATCCAGTTCCAAGTCATCATGCTCCATTTTGCATTTCCTATATGTAACTTTTTATCACTGTCAATATAACACATTTTACCAACATGACTATATCCTAAAATATAAAAAGGAACTCTAGTGACAATATCGTTGTTGTTTCTTATTCTCCATACTGGTGTTTTTACCCATTTACTTGCACCCCAGCCTAATGCTCTTGGACCTCCAAATGTATAACAACTTTTGATAACAAAGTCTGTATTTTCTTCTAAACGATTAGTACAAATCAATGCACTTGCTCCTCCTAAGGAGTGACCAGTGATATAAATGTCATACCAATCATCTCTGTCTTTTTTAATAATTCTTGTCAATAACTTTTCTACTTTAGAAAAAACTTTATCAACGTAACCTTTAAATCCTCTGTGTACTTTTCCTTGATGACCTATAACTTTTCTAAACTTTAGATCGGCAAGAACATCTTTATATTCTCCAGGCTCAGTGCCTCTCCATGCAATATAAATTTCTTTTTCTTTATGTGACCATATCACATAAACTTGTGAGTTTTCATTTTCTAATAATTCAAATAACCAACCTTGCTTTCCAGTTCTATCATCAATCATTCCTAATGATCTTAAGCTATGAGGAAATATTTTACTGCTGTTATAAGCGGCTGATGATAAACCTGCAAGTCTGGTTGCGAGTTTGATATCAAATTCTTTTTTTATTTTATCTTCCACCCTTATATCCTATTTGGTTATTTTACTTCTTTATCGAGTAATAAAGGTTTTTCTTGTATACCTAATTCTTGTTCTATCCTGTCTAGTCTTTTCTTTAAAGCTGGGAACTTGGCCATACGTTTTTCTTCATCAGTGAGAAGTTTTACGTTATATCTTTTTGCCGCCCAGTTGTATAATGAATCTACCTTATTGTAGAACCATACACCTAGCTTGGTATCTCGAAACCAAGTAGCTGTTGCGTTTCCAATAATTGCTCCAGCCATTGCTTTTATTAACCAAAACCACATTTATTTGAATGCCTTATAAATTTTGTATGCACCATATAATACACCAGCATAAGCTATTAACTTTGCAATTGGTCCAAATACAATTACAAGTAAGCAAAATAATATAATGCCTAAGCCTTCTAGTGATTCAAATGATTTTATTTTATCTAATATTTTTTTAAACATGTTTTCTCCTTTACTTTAGTGAAACTTCAACTGCTCCATTTTGGTAAAATTCAACATTCCAATTATCTATTTTAACTATTTTTTTAATATCTTCAAGTATCTTCATAAATGAATCCATTAATGTATCTTCTCTATGCATTTCAACAAAGACTACATAATTACCATCTTCGTCAGGTGCAGGTGATACTTCAGTATCTAGTATATCATGAGCACCTCTTTCAATAAAACTAGCAAGATCATTTGCTGGTTCTAAATCTTTTACATAAAAAGAAACTACAACTATGTTTTCAGGTGAACCACTTTTTGGTTCAAAATCATCAATCGTTACTTCAGGTAGAACAAGATTTTCTAAATCTCCTGGTCTAAGTCCTTCAAATATCTTCTTCTGATGTGTTTCCAGATTGTCTAGTCTCATCGCTTAATCCTTGTTGATAGCCTTTTTCAAGTTCTTCTTCATCGGCTTCAGTATCATCATATATGATGACATATTTTTTTGGAATTTTTACTTTTACTACCCATATAGGTATTTCATCTATTTTTGGCTTTTTTGTACCTGGTTGAAAGTCATCAGGTGATTCAATTTTACGTGGCTCATTGTACTTGTCTTCTTTATAATATACTTTACAATTTCTGCTTAATAATCTTTCAGCACCAGCTGGATCAGGCATATCTTTATATGGGAACATCATTGATATTTCACACCAATATCTTGAAAGATGTGGGCCATCAATTATTTCACCGTCTAGCCAATTTTCATATGAATAAACGTTTAAATCGTCTAAAAATTTGTCAAATTCAATTAGCACATCTAATAAAGATGCACTTCTATGAACTTTAAAATGATTTTGTACTGTGTCGTTAATGTTTATCATACTAGTATTTATGCAGTAAATACTATTTGTTTTCAAACGAACTTAGGTCTAACTCAATTAATTGCTGATATCCACCAATACTTTTGTTATCAATGTATATTTGTGGCATAGTTCTGTGCCCTTCATTAATAACAAAATCTCTTGCTTCAGGCGTTTCTTCAATATTAATTGCTTCAAATTCAATGCCTTTGTTCGCCAAATAGTTTTTAGCCATTGTGCAGTAACCACACATGTTTTTTGTGTAAACTTTTATATTCATACGTTTTATCTTCCAAAAGGGTTAATAGTTGGTGCTGGTATTTCTACTAGCGGTATTTCAATATATATGATTTCGTCCCCTCTGTAAACACCTAATTTGATCATATCTCCAGGATCAAACCCCCATAATGTTTCAATTATATCTCCAGAAGTAACTACAGGTGTTTCATTAATAGAAACTACAATATCACCTCTTTTGATTCCAAAATCTTCTGCTGGCATTCCAGATATTAGATCTTTAATTACTACTATACTTTCAATATTATTTTGAAGAAGTATTTTATATGTTTCTTCATCTTCTACAGTACCTAACTGTATTCCAATGCCAGGTCTTTTATGACTTCCTGTGTTTATTATTCGTTCAACTACTCTTTTTACAAGAGGTGATGGAATACTGTATCCATATCCAATATAAAATCTAGTTGGCGACATTATTAATACATTAACACCTATAACTTCTCCTTCATCATTTATTAAAGGACCACCACTGTTTCCAGGATTAATTACTGCGTCAGTTTGATAATACTGTACAAAACTATCCTGCGGACTTTGTCTATAGTCATTACTAATTACACCAACAGTCAAAGACCATGCTAACGATAATCCATGTCCATAAGCATAAACATGATCGCCAACGTTTGCTCTTTCTGTTGCTAGTTTTAATGAATCGTGTTCAATATCTGTGTTGACTTTAAGAACTGCAAGGTCAATGCTTTTATCAAAACCTACAACTGTAACATCTTTTAAAGGAAAAGGATAGTGGGGCATCCATAATTCAATCTTAGTCATATTCTGAATTACGTGATAGTTTGTAACAACATGTTTATCATCAATCCAAAACCCGGTTCCTAATCCAGAAAGCTGTTTTTCAACTTCTTCTGGTGGAGGGTTTTGATTTGTATTTGGTTCAAGAAACTTATCAAAACGATTAGATGGTGGTAGCTCTTCAGGTAATGGTATTTCTTCGTCTGAATGTATTTCTGGTTGTGGTTTATCTTGTGATTGAAATACTAAAACTAATGCTGTGGATACGTCTTTCCAATTTTTAGATTCGTGGCCAAATGCACTCTGACCTGTTAACAACCCTCCACAAAAGGCCATTGTCCAAATAATAATAACAATATGTCTAAACATTAAAATTTGCCGCCATCAAACAGAGATTCTGTTGACAGTGTAAGCTTCTCCTTTTCTTCTTTTGGAAATTTTGCTGACATAACTTCTGCAATTTCCAGTGCCAATAACAATGCCTTATCAGTTTCTAATCTAACTTCTTGTTGCCTGATATTTTTTGCATTTTTTACAATCTTGTTAAAATATTCTATTGTAGGATAAGACATATTAAATTTTTTCCATTTTTTGTTTCTTTTTAAAACTACTTATATTTATGTTTGCTTCCATTTCATTTTTGTATGGACCTATCCATTCAATACATTTTTCAGTAAGAGTTTCTAGCTTTGGATTAAAAGAAAAGAAGGTTCCACCTTCAAATTGAACTCCATAATAACCAGCACAGAAAACTTCTTTACCAGATGGTGTTTTTGTAAATGTTGGAATTTTATTATTCCACTCAGTATTACAAGGTTTGACTTTAGTTGGATAACCTTCAAAATCACTTAATTCTTTGATTATATCAGAAACTTTTGCTTCAGATGAAAATACATCAAGACCAAATATTTCATTTAATTGTTCTTTAGTAGCTGTTTGTTTTTCATTATCTTTTATAAGAAGATAATTATCTTCATCTTTTTTTTCTAAAGTTGCAACATTTACATTATCGTCTTTAACTATCCAAAATTTTTCTTGTATAATTTCTTTTGCGTATAACATTATTTGTATCCGTTATTTAAATACTTTGCATGATCTGTAGGATTATCTGCTAATTTAGTTAAACCATATTTGTTACAAAATTTCATAAATCTAACACCAACTTGTTCTATGTGTTTAGCATTTTGAGATTCTGCTACACTTTTTAAAACATCAACTTTTACTTCATCAGGCTGACAAGTTAAATCAATAAGTTGTTTGTTTCTTTCATAACAATCTTTAACACGATATTCTTCTCCATTATGATCAGTCCATCTTGCTAACATAAAATTATTCCAAGTGAATCCTTGATTTTCTCTGTCGTTGAATGCTTCTTTAATCTTAGTTGCTCTTACTCCAGGATAAGCACTAAAGACGTTGTCCGATGAATCTCCACGAATACATTTTTCAAATAACATATACTCTGGATTAGGTGCCAGTTTTGGTTGTTTAGTTTTTTTATCAATAATTGGATTATCTTTTTCATCATAATAACCACTTGATGTTACAATTTGATTTGTCATACCATTATAGATACTAACTAAAGGATTTACTAATTGATAAAAATCTGAATCAGTACTTACAATAATGTTTCTTGAATCTTTGTGTGCTTCTATCCATAAAGCAATACAGTCATCTGCTTCTGCTATAGACGATCTAATAGCTGAACAATTTGTTTGTTCAGCAATATATTTTAAAAAATCATCATATGCTTCCCACCAAAAATCATCTTCTTCTTGTTCTTTAATTGAACGTTTATCTAAAACTACTTTTCTATTCTTTTTATAAGGCTGATAAACATCTTTACGCCAACTTCTACCTTCCATGCAAAATACTACATGTCCGCTATTAAACATTTGATGAGCTTTTTTAACCGAATTAAACATTATATGAAATGCTAATCCAATTTTTTCATCAAGGCTTGATGCTCTACCAGAAACGTGTCTTGCTCTAAAAAACATATTTTGAGTATCAACTAGAATATAAGTCATTTTTTATTTTTCTCTTTTTGTGATTTAGATACTACTGGTGGATCAGTCTTACTAAAAGTATCTAAGTTTGTCATTTCTTTTATTCCTGTAACCTTCCAATTAGGGAATCTTTCTTCAATGTCTTTACCAGTGTCACTATAAACAAATGTCTCAATAGAAACACCTTCTTTTTCCATTTTAAATTCCCAAGCCTTCATTAACTTAATAATTCTTTCATTCTTTTATTGTCTGGTTGACCGTAAGCACCCCATTGGTTATGTTTTGAATCTGTTTGTTGCAAATAAAGTTCATGTTGCACCCAGTTTCCATCAACCATAAAACCCCAATCTTTTCTTTTCTTAGCCATATAAAATAGGCTCCAACATGGAATATTATTACCATCTTTGTCTTTAGCAAGTTCTAACCAATGTAAGTCTTCAGCTTTTCTAAAACGTATTGAGCCTGGGCCTCTCCAAAACTTTCCTTCTGGAGTATGTTCCCAATATCCACCTTTTAATATCAAAGCACCCCAGTCCCATGGATGATCATGCAGTTGCGGTTCATCACTTACTAATACTTTATGCATTGTAATATTAAAAGGAAAACTCTTTCTATCTTTTAAAAAAATATACCAACGTACCAAATAAGGTATATTGCCTGTTCTATCGTATATGGTTCTTTTTCTGTCCTTAAAAAAATTAACTATACTCAACTTTGCCATCACCAATATCTTTCTTATCTTCTTTAATATTGTCCTTTAGTTCTTGCATCACATCTGAATCCATTTCTTCCATCATAACGTTTCTGCAAAGATCGTTAAACCATTTATTAACAATCTCATTGTTATCTTCGCCTGTATAACCAGCTGAAATAAGATCTTCAATAAATTTTTCATTCCAGTCTAATTCAAAGTAACCATTTTTAGGTTTACTTGGATCGAAGTTTGTTTTGATAACCCCTACATAAGGTTTATCATTTATAGTTGCAACTTGCTTGTCATGTTCGACATCAGTTAGCTTACCATATTTTTTATCAATACCTAGTAATGCTATCTTTTTGTCATTTTCATTTTCAATGTCAAGCTCAACTATTTTTCTTTCAAGCTCTTCTCCAGCCAAATCGTGTTTAGCTTTTGCAATAGCTCTTTCTTTACTGTTCTTACTCCAAAAGTCTTTTGTTAGAAAGAACGGCATTTTCATTTTTTTAGCCATAGCTTTTTCCTTTATGTTCCAATAGCATTACCAAATAGATATACATGTACTCTTGCCGCTACATTGTATCCTCTTTTAAATGCTCTTGTTGCCACATCACCTGCTGTGGCTGTTTGTTCTTCTTCTCTTGCTCCTGTAGGCATAACCCACACTGGCCAGTCAACACCCAACGATCTAAACTGTTCTATAACAGATTCCATTTCGTCCCATTCACGTTGTTTGTGACCAACTACAAATTTTAATTGACCTGGTGTTCCTAATTTATGATACTCTGCAACTATTTCAGGCTTTATTGCTTTTTCAGGCTTTTCACCTGATACTGTAAATAGTTTAGGACTCACACTAAAAAATATCTCTGTGTCAATATTTTCAACCCATTCTTTAAATGGATCTCTTAATTTTTGTGTTCCGTTAGTTTCAAATGTCATACTACTTGGAAGATTATTTTGTCTTTCTAATTCTTTGTATATGCCAACAGTTGCAAATTGACCTGTTGCCATTAATGGCTCACCTCCTGTAATACACAAATGCTGTTTTTGTTTAGATACAGGATGTAGAAATAATCCTTCAGGATTACTATCGCTTTTCATTATATCAACAAGTTTGTTTGCTAAAACTGTAGGCGTTTCTTGGCCCATCAATCCTTTAAACTTTTTAGCCCAAGTGTAAGAACTATCACAACCTTTTTCCCATACAGGCAAGTCTTCAACTCTTTTTACAGAGTCTACATCAAAATCTTCAAATGGTAAATCATATGTTTCAGGATTGGTTGGATCTATCTGCCCAAATCCGTTACATTGTAGATTGCACAAGAAAAATCTTATCCAAGCAGTAGGCGTACCTGTGTAATGCCCTTCACCTTGAATGCTATGAAATATTTCAGAATAATAATACTTTTTTTCTTGCACTTTTTCCATATTCTAATTATACACTATTTAGATAAAAAGTCAATAATTGATTTAAATATTTGCAAATATTTTATCAATTACAGGATTTTCAACGGCGTCTCTTTGCCACCAATCTTCCCATGGATAAACTAGCCAAACATCTTCTTGGTCTTTATTAATAAAAGTACCATACCAATCCACTGGAAAATTACTAGGTTGGTTGTAATGCAAACAAGCAAATTTAAAATCCAACCCTGAATATGTTTTAAAAAACTCATCTTTTAGCTTTTTAAAGGTTTCTCCAGTATCACATATATCATCGATAATACAAATTTTTGATACTTGGCTAAATTTTTCACTATTTGCATTCCACGTTGGATGATCTCTTAATGATGCTTCTATAGGGACAAAAGGTTTCTTTAAAAAATGGCTTAACATAATTCCTGGAACTAGACCACCTCTGCTTAATCCTACTACAAGATCAGGATCAAATCCATCATTGTACATTTTTTCTACTACCAATGACAGATAAGATGCTACAGTGGCATGATTAATATATTTTTTATTCATATCTATTAAATACCTCGTTTACTTGTTTATTAACTTGTACAAAGGTTGCACACTTTGGCATATCCTTAACACGCCTTGCACCAATGTAGGTACAAGCACTTCTAACACCACCAATTATTTCAGTAATAGTATTAGTCACTGGTCCTTTATAAGGCAACTCAACTGCTTTGCCTTCTGCACCACGATACCCATCTTTTCTACTGCCATGTTTGGACATGGCCGCATCTGAACTCATACCATAAAATTGCATAAAACGTCTTTCTTCAAAATATGGAACATAAGTTCCATTATCCAATTGGTATGCATGACCATTAGCTGTATGTTTAGTAATAATATCACCTCCACCTTCATCATGTCCTGCTAACATACCACCTAACATAACAAAATCTGAGCCGGCGGCAAATGCTTTTGCTACGTCACCTGCATATACACAACCACCATCTGCAATTACTTGCCCACCTAATCCATGAGCCGCGTCTGCACATTCAATGATTCCTGATAATTGAGGAACACCTACACCTGTCATTAATCTAGTTGTACAAACTGATCCTGGACCAATTCCACATTTAACAATATCAGCACCTGAAAGAATTAATTCTTCTGTAGCACCTGCTGTAATTACATTGCCAGCAATAATTGTTTTATCTGGAAACTCATCTCTAACTTTTTTAATAAAGTCAATAAAATTTTGATGATATCCATTTGCAACATCAATTGTAATAAAAGGAATATCAGGAAATTTATTAATAACTTGTTTCATAATAGAATAATCTTGTGCTTCTTCAGACCATATTCTTCCTGTGCCTGTGCAAACAGAAACATATTTTAGTTTAATTCCTTGACCTACTGCATTTTCCCAATCACTAACTGTGTAGTGTTTTCTCATTACAGTAACCATTCTGTGTTCTTGTAAAACTTTTGCCATTTCAAATGTTCCAACACCATCCATATTACTTGCCATAATAGGAATACCGTTAAAAGTTTTTTGAGAATGAAGAAATGTAAATTCTCTTTCCATTGCAACATCTTTTCTTGAAGTCAAATCTGACCTTTTTGGTTCAAGTAATACGTCTTTGTAGTCTAATTTAATGTCAGGTTTGATTCTCATTACACTATCTCCTCTATGATACCTAAACCTTCGGCTAACATCAGCAACAACCCTGCTACTAAAAAGTTACCCCATATCAAAAATCCACAACCTAATATTCTTATAAAACTTTTTATTATGCTAACAATAAAATGTCCTTTACCGGGATCTTTACTTGCAATAGGCATTTTAATCGTGTCCTTTCATTGATAAGCATATTTTGTAAAACTCATCTCTTGTTGCTGGATCTTCTTTGAAGTGTCCCAACATAATTGCAGTTGTCATATCAGACTCATGTTCACGAACACCTCTGTGTGTCATACAATGATGTTCTGCTTTAACAACTACTGCAATATTTTTTGTGTGTGCATATTCTTGTAATGCTTCTGCAATTTGCGAAGTCATTTCTTCTTGTATCTGTGGCCTTTCAACTATATGATGTACAATCCTGTTAAATTTAGATAAGCCAATAACTTCACCGTTAGGAATGATACCTACCCATGCTTTACCTACAATGTTCTGAAAATGATGGGCACATGTTGATCTAATACTAATTGGGCCAGAAGTGTACATACTTTTGTATCCCATGTTAGGAAAACTAGTGACTCTTGGTGGCGGTACATATCTTCCACCAAATGTTTCTCTTAACCACATCTTTGCAACACGTTTTGCTGTTTCTTGTGTATTATGATCGTGTTCAGTATCAATACACAAAGTTTCTAAAATTTCTTGAAACTTTTCTTGTACTTCATCTTGTAATAGATCCATCTCTCCTTCTTTAATGAATTCGCTGATGTTATCATTACCATGAAATCTTTTTCCTGCATCTTTTAATCTTTGTTTGATTAATGTGCTAATTTTTTTGTCTGTCATTTATTTCTCCGAGTTATAGTCGTGGATGACTTAAGAAGGTATTTTTTCAAGATCAATCTTCTTATATGCATCACTATTAAGCCAGTTTACTGTATCTTGACATATTTTGTCAATCTCTGAGTTACCTGGTATCCAATTTAACATGTCAGTTGCTTTTGAAATATCAGCTGAAACGTGTGAAGGATCCCCTTCTCTCTTTTCTTCGTTCTTTACTTTAATTTCTTTTCCAAGTGCTTTTTCCATTGATGTAAGAACTTCTTTAACACTAAAACCTTTTCCAGCACCAACATTAAAAACTTCAGCAACACTTTGATTTTCATTAATCAAAAAGTCATGTGCTAACTTAAATGCTTTTGCAACATCCCATACATGAGTGTAATCTCTTATTGCTGTTCCATCTGGTGTTCCATAATCTGTTCCAAAAATACTAAAATGTTCTTTTCTACCAGCGGCAACTTCAACCACGTTAGGAATCAAATGTGTTGGCTTGATTCTTACTTCTCCTACTTCACAATCTGGAGATGCACTACAAACATTGAATAGTCTTAGTGCAACTGATTTTAAACCATATGCTCTAGCATAATCTTTTAGTATACCTTCTACCATTAATTTGGATCTACCATAACTAGTTAAAGGTTTTGGTATTGAGTCTTCTGTAATTGGCGGTTGATGTCCATCACCATACACAGAAGAAGTAGAAGCAAATACAAAATTTTCTACATTGTGTTTAACACACAAATCTAAAAGTTTTATTGTGCCACACACATTGTTTTGATAATATTTGCTTGGTTCAGTTACTGATGGACCAACTAAACTGTTGGCCGCTAAATGAAAAACACAATCAAATTTATGTTTTTCAAAAAGTTCTTCAATAGCTGGCATGTCAGCATCTTTAGTATAATCAAGACTGTGTCCTTGTGCAAATCGATTTGCAAACGGTCTTGCTTCTAAATTTCTATCAATTGATATTGTAACATAATTGTTTTCCATAAGATACTTGCTCACATGAGAGCCTACGTATCCTGTGCCGCCAGTTACTAATGCTTTTTTAATATTTTGATTCTGCGACATAATCTCTATACCTATTTCCGCTACGCAACCACTTTTCGCCGTTGCCTTGCATTATATCGATCATACGGTCGATAGTTCCGTCATTCCAATCAGAAATTTTGCCTTGATTACCATGTGGCTTATGCAATGACATTTTTATTTTATCTATTGCATCTCTTTTGCTCCATGGCATATATAATCTTGTGTGATCATTTGCAAATGTTTCTGGAAAACTTCTATATGCTGGATAAACAACATTACAACCAAGAGCATCAGCTTCGCTGACTGTATTACTGACCCAATCTTGTAAAGCACAATTAAAAAGAACTTTACTACTGTTTACGATATTATAGTAATCATTCTTTTTCAAGTCTTGATAAATTTTTAACTTGCCATTTCTTTCTAAGTCTTTTGCTCTTTCAACATACTTGATATTATTACTTCTCAAAGGTCCACCACACAAAATTGCAAATTCAATATCTGGATTTTGAGAATGTACTGTTTCAATAATATCCATAAAAAAGTCTGGTTGTTTTTCTTGATCAAACCTTGCCGCAAATACAACACGATTATCACGTTCATCCCAACTCTTAACTTTATCTATTCTACTTTGTACTTCTTGTTTACCAAAACTTAAACCAGATATATTATAGATAGGTGCTGACCAATTAGCAATTCTCATGTGTGCAACCATTTCTTCATTAGTTGCTAATATGTTTACATTTGGAATTTCATTACACATCTGTTCATACAAACTCATCCATTTACTCATTCCCCATACATGTACAAAGTCATCTGGATCAACTGCTTGTGCTAAACATCTTAAGTAAATTTTTGGTCTATGCTTTTCAGGAACTTGGCAAAGAATATAAGGAAGTGATTCCATACCTGGTTGAAACATATCTTCAAAAAAGATTGCATCATCTGATGTTGCTTCACCATTACGCATCATTTGTACTAAATTCATTAGCTGACTCATACCAAAGTATGATCTACCATGTGCGTCTAGCACTTGTCCTACTGAAATCGATTTTGTGTTGTCAATAGTTTGTCCTGGAACAATAACATATTCAATGTCACGTTTTTTGAAAACTCTTTCTGACCAATCTTGAAGTTGAAGTGTATATCTACCTTCATATGGTTCAAGTCCCATGTAAAATAATTTTCTCATATTTTTATATTAGCACCTTTCTCTTTTGTTGTCAATTTATTTTTATTCTTTTTATAATCGTTATTCATATGCCCTTTATAAGAATGACATACTTTACATAGTGTCTGAATATTGGATTCAATATTATTTTCTCGATTTCCATCAATATGATCCATTTCTAAAGCACCCGGATAAGGAATATAACTTGTACATTTATAACCAAATCTTCCATCAATGTTTTCACAATATTCTTTTTTAACTGCAACTACACCTTCATCAAGTTTTCTTTTTCCATAACTTGCTTGATGACATCTCCAACAAACCGGACGCCATCTGCGTGTTCCATTTTTATAAATGGATGAAAATGCAACAGGGTGATTACAACCCTGATTTATACAAGTTGGTCTCATTCCACTGTAAACAAATTATCAAAGTTAGATTTTACTTCCTTTACTTCCTTTTTTTCTTTTGTTACTAATGCTGGTGTGTGTTCAACTAAACTATCAAATGTTGTAGTTTTAGGTGCACCTTGAAACTTGGCTTTACTTAAACCATTTAATAAAGAACTATGTTTTTCAATTAATTCAAAAGGTTTTTCTGATTGAAATACTTCTGTTGTTAAATCTACAAATTCAAGAACCTTTTCTGGAATAGATTTAAAATCTTTAGCATCAGTCCTACGATTTGCTTCTTGTACTGCTTCAATTTGTTGATAGACATTATGTGCCATTAACAATACATAACTTAAACTATCCCAACTTGTTTTACTTTCAAAATCTTCTCCTCTGCAACAAATATCTCCTTCCATAAAACAATCCATTACTGGAGTATTGTTTACGAAAGTTTCATATTCGCCAGGGACAGGATCTGCATATTTTCTTGAAAAGTTTCCTGCATATTTCTTATTATCTTTTGCTTTATCCATTGTAAATCCAAAACGTGGATTTTTTCTCATCATATCAAATTCATTTACCGTATATACAAGTCCTCTTGCTACTGATACAAATGCTGAAGCTGAATCAAAACTTACTTCAATGTTTGGATTAATTTTTACAAGTTCTCTTTTAATTGCTGTTAACATTACTGCTGGTTCTAATGCAGATGTTCCTAAGAAGTGTATCCAATCTTTACCATCAAAATGACCTCCATCTCTCATTTTAATCATTCTATATAAGATCAGTTTCCACCATCTCATATGTTCACCTCCCATGGCCCAACCTTCAAAAGCTCTGTCGCCATAAATTTTTGGATCACTAAATGGTGCCATTGTATCAAACCATTCATCTGCTGTAGCTATGTCATTGCCTTGAATAACATTTAAAAATTTTGTTGCACCTGGGACTCTATTGTTTACAAACCATTCATTGTTGTAAGCCGTGTATGCCATACAGTCTTTCACAGTATTAACACCAATACCTAAACTAACAGAAAAACTTGGAATATCTAAACACATACTCCAGTCAGCAGTATGTTCTAGCCATCTAAGAATTTGCATTCTTATATCATCATTTTTATGTCCTGGAGTAAAAAAGTTGTCCCAATCAAACTTAAGAATACCTTTTGCTACTTGAAACCCGCCCGAGTCTCCTAATATAATAGTTTTGTCTCTTGGCCTGTCTTGTACAAATGCTTCTTGTACTTTTGACTTTTCAATATCTAACTTGGCATGTCCTGCCGAATATAATGACCATTTGTAATTAAACATTCCTTTGTCATCATAAAGATACTTAAGACTGTCTAAGCCATTTGGAAGACCTTTTGGAATTCTATCTCCCCATTTCTCTTCAGCATTTTTAGATAGTAAGTCTGCATATATAAAACTGATTGCTGGTAAAAATACAGCATAGTCTTTGTTAGTGTTTGTAAGATTGATGCTCAATTTTTACCTCCGTTTGATATTTGTTTTTAAAATAATCGTGTGTCACATATGATGCTGTAACAAAACCTGCAATAAAAATTGCAATGTAGAT
>CENJ01054732.1_pt1 | contig 28961 bp, 27 predicted proteins | sample 356161 | NCBI WGS metagenome assembly CENJ01 (sample SAMEA2619531, study PRJEB7988) | marine metagenome | biome: marine biome (ENVO:00000447); feature: surface water layer (ENVO:00002042); material: "saline water (ENVO:00002010), including plankton (ENVO:xxxxxxxx)" | depth 5 m | reverse complement strand
GAATAGTCTGCACAAATTATAAGATGATTTTTGTCTCTAGGAATAAATGCCTTTCTAATTAATTGGCCTTTCTTTGTTCTAATAGGAATATTTTGCAAATTCGGCTTATTTGAGGTTAATCTTCCCGTAGATGCTACGGCTTGGTTAAAAACAGTATGAATTCTTTTTGTTTTGGTGTTTATTTCTTCGGGTAGTGCTTTTACGTAAGTAGTTTGTAATTTATTTAAAGATCTCCAATTTAAGATGTCGTCAATTATTTTATGTTTTTTTGCAAGCAATGAGAGTACTTCTTCAGATGTAGAATATTGTCCTGTCTTGGTTTTCTTTGGTTTTTCAACTAATTTCAATTTCTCAAACAAGACTACACCCAACTGTTTTGGAGAAGATAGATTGAAAGATTCACCAGCTTTTTCAAAAATAATTTTTTCAATTTCCTTTATCTCCTTATTTAAATCGGTTTCCATTTCTCCCAAAAATTTTGAATCTAAATTAAATCCTTCGGTTTCCATTTTTGATAAAATCTTTATTAATGGAAACTCAACCTCGTTTAAAAGTTTTTCATTTTGAATATCTTTATTTAACAGATCAAAATAATTTTTAAGTTGTAATGTAATATCTGCATCTTCAACTGCATATTCTTTTTGATTTTCAATCAAAACATCTCTCATGTTTTTTTGGTTCTTACCTCTGGGACCAATTAAGTCAGAAATTGGTTTGCATTTATACTTTAAATACTTTTCAGCTAAAAAATCTAAATTATGTCGTCCATCGGGGTTAATTAAATAATGAGCTATCATCGTATCATAAAGAGGGCCTCGAACACAAACAGAGTAATTAGTTAAAACTTTGATATCATATTTTAAATTGTGACCAATTTTTTTAATTTTTTCACTTTCAAAAAAGGGTTTAAGTTTTAAAATGAGAGCTTGACTTTGATTTCTATTTTCTGGGAATGGTAAATAATATCCAGTGCTTCTTTCCCATGAAAAAGCTATACCAACCAACTCCGCGTTTAGAGCGTCTAAACTAGTAGTTTCTGTATCGAATGATACAATATTTTGTTTTAATAATTTACTCAAAAACAAGTCAACCCCCAAACTTGTATTTATTGTTTGATAAAAATGTTTCAGGGTATCAATATTTTTTAACTCACCTTCACCATTTTTTTCATCCTCGAAGTTTTCAAACATATTTGTTTGTGAACCTTCTATTGTTTGAGTTTTTTTAGTTTTTTTTAAATCAACTATATCTTTATTTGAAACAAAAAATAATTTTTGAGTAGTTTCTTTAATTCTTTTAAATTCAAGTTCTTCAAAGATTTTATTTAGCTTATCAGAATTGGGATTTTTTAATTTAAATTTTGTCTTTTCAAAATCAACTGGAACATCTAAAATAATCTTAGCAAGTTTTTTTGAAAGCAATCCTAAATCTTTATTAGCCTCAATTTTTTCTCTGAGTTTTCCTTTTATTTTATTTGTGTTCTCCAATAAGTTTTCAATGCTTCCAAATTCTTTGATAAATTTTTTTGCTGTCTTATCCCCTACTCCTTGAAGACCAGGAATATTATCCACGCTGTCACCAACCATACCAAGATAATCAATTACTTGTTTTGGGTTTTCAATTTCAAATTTTTCATTAACTTCTTTTACACCCATTATTTCAACATCATTACCCATGCGGGCAGGTTTGTAAATAAAAATATTTTTAGAAACTAATTGCGCGAAGTCTTTATCTGGGGTGACCATGAAAACACTAAAATCATCTTTTTCCGCTTTTTTAGCAAGAGTTCCAATAATGTCATCTGCCTCATATCCTTCTATTTCAACAGTTGAAATATCCATCGCAGTTAAGATTTTCTTTATGTATGGAATTCCTAAAGTTATTGCTTCAGGAGTTTCAAGACGATTTGCTTTATAATCTGAGAAAATTTCCGACCTGCTTACTGAACCACCTTTATCAAAACAAACTCCAATATATTTTGGATTTTCCCTTTTAATTAAATCAAGTAAAGAATTCATAAAGCCGTAAACTGCCGAAGTATTTAGTCCTTTTGAGTTTAAAATAGGGTTCTTTATAAAAGCATAATATCCTCTAAAAATCAATGCATAGGCATCGATAAAATATATTTTTTTCTTTTCTTGCATTAATAAGTTTTAAGTCGATTTACCAAATTTTATGTTTAAATCAAGTGCTTCAAATTATAGAGTAATTTTAGTCTCTAAATTAATCTAAATAACATAATTTATTTTTAAATGAGTGACCTATTTTTAAAAGACAAATATTTTATGAGCAAAGCGTTGGAGGAAGCCAAATTGGCTTTTCAAGAAGATGAAATACCAGTTGGGGCAGTAATAACAATAAAAAACAAAATAATCTCAAGAGCTTATAATATGACTGAGCAGTTAAATGATGTCACCGCACATGCTGAAATGTTAGCTATTACTTCTGCTTCAAATTATATTGGAGGAAAATATCTATTAGGTTGCACTATTTACGTTACACTTGAACCGTGTGCAATGTGTATGGCGGCACTTAAATATTCACAAATTAAACGGGTGGTTTACGGAGCACCGGACACTAATAAAAGGGGCGAATTTAATTCAGAATGTTCCTTCCCCAAAAACATATCCGTTAAGGGTGGCATTCTAAAGAATGAATCAGAAGAATTATTAAATAGTTTTTTTAAAAAAAAACGAAATAATAATAATCTAAAATTAAACTAATTGAATATTCGTGGCAGTTTTACCTCTTTCCCCTTCTTCAATTACGTATTCGACTTTATCTCCTTCATTAATTTTAAGACCATTTAATGATGTAACATGGACAAAAACGTCTTCACCAGTTTCATCGTCTGTAATAAACCCGTAACCTTTGGAGGAATTAAAAAATTTTACTTTACCTTGCATTTAAATAATAATAAGTTGCGAATATACGCTAATGAATTGGTATCTAGACTGATGTTATAAATAAATTTTTTCCTTTTAGATATTTTTTATTAAAAAAGCGGTTATCGCTAAAATAATTCACGTATTATCAAATATTATTCTTTTTTTCTTAATTTTTTATCGTTAAAAGTATATTTAGAAAGGTCTTTACCTTTATATCTATGATATAAAAACAATGGTAAATAAAAAAAACTAAGTGCTAAAACTGAAAAGCCAATTAAAATTTCACTTATATCATTGGTAAATTTTTCTTTAAGATATAAACCAAGAAAAAGAGATGATGTAAAACTCCAGAACAAAATATTAAGAAAAACCCTCATTTATTGTTCGGTTTATTAATTTTTAAACCTAATTCTTCAAGTTGTTCGTTACTAATTGAGGAAGGTGAATTTAACATAATGTCTTTACCCTGATTATTTTTTGGAAAAGCTATAAAGTCTCTGATTGACTCATTTCCATTAAGAATAGCTACAAGTCTGTCAAAGCCAATGGCTATTCCGCCGTGGGGAGGTGCACCATATTTAAATGAATTTATTAGAAATCCAAATTGGTCATTAGATTCCTTTTCAGAAAGACCAAGAATTTTAAAAACTTTTCTTTGTATATTTTCATTATGGATTCGAATAGATCCACCTCCAATTTCATTTCCATTAAGAACTAAATCGTATGCTTTTGATTTTACTAGATTTGGATTTTTGTCTAATAGTTCCAAATCTGCATCTTTAGGTGCTGTGAAAGGATGATGGACAGGATCAAATCCATCTTTTTCTTCGTTCCAATTAAATAGGGGAAAATCAGTTATCCACAAAGGAGCGAATTCCTTATTATTTTTCAAATTTAAACGATTCGCAAGCTCTAATCTCAAGAAAGATAATTGTTTATAAACTTCAGTTCTCTGACCTGAAATAACAAGCATTAAATCACCAGGTTTGCAAACTAAAATCTTTGCCCACATGGAAAAATCTTTTGAATCGAAAAATTTATCAACAGACGACTTGAAAGTTCTGTCTTCATTATATTTCACCCAGACGACACCTTTTGCCCCTTCCTCATGAGATTTGCTAAAATCGATTAAACCATCAATTTGTTTTCGTGAAAAATTCGCTCCATTTGGCACTGATAGTCCTAATACTACTTCCTTAGAATCAAAAACTTTAAATTTTTTTCCTCTAGTTACTTTAGTTAAATTACCGAACTCCATACCATATCGAATATCAGGTTTATCAGACCCGTATTTTTCAATAGCTTCAGAATATGTCATTCTTGTGAATGAATTCAATTCAATGCCTTTAAATTTTTTAATTATAAATTTTATAAGTTCTTCAAACTCGTTTAAAACGTCCTCTTCACTTACAAATGACATCTCACAGTCGATTTGAGTAAATTCAGGTTGTCTATCGGATCTTAAATCTTCATCCCTAAAACATTTTACTATTTGGAAATATTTATCCATACCAGATACCATCAATAGTTGTTTGAAAGTTTGAGGTGACTGTGGTAAAGCATAGAAATCACCTTTATTCATTCTTGAAGGAACGATAAAATCTCTCGCACCTTCAGGTGTAGATTTTATTAAATAAGGAGTTTCAACTTCAACAAACTGTTTAGAAACAAGGAATTTTCTTATTTCTAGGCTAAGATTTGATCTCATAAGTAGATTTCTTTGAATCACCGGTCTTCTAATGTCCAAATACCTATATTTCATTCTTAGCTCTTCACCACCATCTGTATTATTTTCTATTGTAAAAGGTGGAGTGGTAGATTCATTTAAAACATTTAATGAGCTTGCTAAAATTTCAATGTCACCCGTCTTGATATCTGGATTTTTAGATTCTCTTTCGATTACTTTTCCTTTAATTTGAATTACATATTCTCTATGGACTTTCCTCACTTTATCCATAAATTCAATACTTGATCTCTTTTCATCAAAAATAATCTGAGTAATTCCGTACCTATCTCTTAGATCAATCCACAAAACAAAACCTTTATCTCTTATACGACTAACCCAACCAGCTAGGGTAACTATTTCTCCTACATTAGAAATAGTTAATTCGCCGCAATTTGATGTTCTAAACATATGAGAGGTTTTACTTGCAATTTAGTTTATTTATAATTCTCTTAGAGAATAAAAATATAATTTGATTCTATAAACCAAATAAAAACTTATTGGCACTATAACGAGTGTCAGAAAAGTAGCAAAAGTTAATCCAAAAATAACGGTCCAACATAATGGACCCCAAAATACAACTGTATCACCTCCAACAAAAAAGTTTGGATTCCATTCAGAAACTAGAGTAAAAAAGTTAATATTTAAACCTGTCGCCAAAGGGATTAATCCTAAAATAGTCGTAATAGCGGTTAGTAAAACAGGCCTTAACCTCGCTGCCCCACCGCTGATTACAGAATTTTTAAAATCTTCGATTTGAAGAGGTTTGTCAGCTTCGATTCCTAAATCTAATTTCTTTCTTTCAACAAGCAGATTGGTATAATCAATCAAAACAACTCCGTTGTTTACAACGATTCCAGATAAGGAGATGATACCCATCATAGTCATCATAATTACAAAAGGCATATTGAAAATACTTATCCCATAAAGCACCCCCGTGAAACTTAAAAAAATTGATAAAAGTATAATTAGGGGATTTGAAATCGAATTGAATTGAAGAACGAGAAGAAAAAGAATTAAGCCTAATGCGGTAAAAAGAGCGCTAACTAAAAACGACATGTTTTTTTCTTGTTCTGCAATTTCACCAGTAAAAGAGTAACTAACGTTATTTTTAAAACCCTCAAAATCTGTTTCAATTGCTTTTTTAACGTTTAAAAATACTTCGTTGGCATTGTAACCTGCTAAAATTGGAGAATAAACCGTTACTACCCTACTCAAATCTTTGTGTTTTATTGCACTAAACGAATTAGCATTTTTTAACTTGACAGTTGCGCTTATGGGCACTTCTTTGATTTTCCCATTTGATTGGTCGCGAAACACAATGTATTGGTCAAGAAGGCTCTCAGAATTTTTTCTGTATTTTTCCTCAAATCTAACATTTATATCAAAATCCTCTCCATTTTTTTTGTAAACTCCAGCTTTAGCACCATATAAAGAATTTCTTAGCTGCTGTCCAATTTGCCCAGCATAAACTCCCAAACTCCCAGACTTTTTTCTATCAATCTCCACCTCAATTCCTGGTTTACTTTTGTTTACATCTATTTTTACTTGTTCAATACCAGGGATGTTTTCATTATTGATGAATTGCCTTAAATCCTTTGCAATACTTATTAATTCATTATAATCATTTCCCTTTATTTCAATATTTATAGGATATCCCGCAGGAGGACCAGATGCCTCTTTTTCAACCGATATCGCAATCCCAGGGAACTTATCTTTAAGAATTATTTGAATGTCCTTTCTCATTTCTTCACTAGAAAGGCCATTTCTTAATTTGAACTCACTCATTGTTAATGTTATCTTTGATTTGTGTGGCATATCTTGGTCACCTCCTCTATCAGTCTCAGGATTTTGTGCCCCTAAACCGACCATAACAACATTTGAATCAATCATAAAATTCTTACCACTTTTATAATATTTTTTGTCATAGATAATTTTTGCCACTTCCTTTTCAATTAATTTGCTTGTTTGATTCGTTTTTTGAATGGATGTTCCTTCTGGATATTCTATATAAACAAAAATTTGTTGAGGTTCATTTTCTGGGAAAAACTCAACTTTTGGAGAAGCAATTCCAAGAATTATGAATGAGGAAAATAATAATCCAATCGTACCAAATAAAAAATAAAAGGGTTTTTTACTGGACAAAGCAAAAGTTAAAAATCTTTTATATTTTGTTTCAAGTTTATAAAGAAAAACTTCTTGAAAATATATTGTCCAATCTTTAACTAAATACTTATACACCCATAATAGAATAGTAGATAGAATCATAATCGTACCAAGTGCCCTAAAAACACCAATATTAAAAATTAAGATTATTCCTATTCCGCCCAGGATCAAACTGAGTCTTTTAAGGCTCTTTAATGATACTTCATTTTTATCAATTTTCATGAATTTTGAAACTAGCATTGAGTTAAAGAAGATGGCTACAACAAGAGAAGAACCCAGAACAATTGAGAGTGTGATAGGAAAAAAAATCATAAACTCACCAATAACTCCTGGCCAGAAACCTAAGGGGAGAAATGCGGCTACTGTAGTAGCTGTTGAAATAATTATAGGATATGCTATTTCACCAATCCCTTTTTTTGCAGCCTCAATGGAATTCATTTTATCTTTTTCCATTAACCTATACGCATTTTCAACCACTACAATACCGTTATCGACAAGCATTCCAAGCCCCATGATGAGACCAAAAAGAACCATAGTGTTAATAGTTTCTCCTAAAAAGCCAATTACAACAAAAGACATAAGCATTGACATTGGGATTGCAAAGCCAACAAACAATGCATTTCTAAAACCAAGGAAAAACATCAGTACAGTTATTACCAAGATAACGCCAAAAACAATATTATTGGCTAAATCGGAAACTAGGTTTTTTGTAATATCAGACTGATCATTTGAAATAGTTACATTTATTGAGGATGGATATTCATCCTTTTTCACTTTTTCGACAAGTTCTCTTATTTTTTCGACGCTTTTGATCAAATTTTTTCCAGATCTTTTCTTTACATCCAAAACGATTGAATTTTTTCCGTTTGATCTAGCGTAGGAATTAATCTCCTTTTCTTTAAAAGTTATCTTAGATATATCCCCAAGAAAAACGTTCCCGTCTTGATTTTTAACCACAAAATTTTCTAAATCTTCAGGATTTTTAATTTCACCTATTACTCTGATATTTCTTCTTAGACCGTTACCTTCAATATTACCTGCTGAAATAGTGTTATTTCCTCTTTGTATACAATTTATAACGTCATCGAAAGAAACGGTTGCCGCAACCATTTTGATTAAATCTAATGATACTTCTACTTCGAAATCTTGAACACCCCTTAAGGAAACTTCCTTAATTTCGGCCATTTGCTCAATTTTGTCCTTTAAAACCTCTCCATAAATTTTCATTTCTTTTCGAGGAATATTACCACTTAATCCGATATTTAGAATAGGAACTTCTTCGGAAATACTATACTCAAATACAGCTGGTTCTATTTTTGCCCCATTAAAAATTGGCCAATCAGCCTGAGCAGTTACTGCATCAACTTTGTCTTGGACATCATTTTTTGCTTTCTCTTTTAATATATTTTCATCAAACTCAATGGTTATTAAAGAAATATTCTCTTGAGATGTTGATTTAATTCCAACCAAATTTGAAACACCCTTGAGTTCTTCCTCTAATGGGTCAGTGATTAATCTTTCAACGTCCTCAGCAGTATTCCCGGGATAAACTGAACTTACGAAAATAACATTGCTATTTATTTCTGGGAAGTTCTCTCTTGGTAAGCTTATATATGAAGAAAATCCGAGTATAAAAAAAATGAAAATTAAAACATAAACTACAGTACTATGGTCAATAGCCCATGAGGAGGGTAAAAATTCTTTAAAGCCTTTATTCATAATCAACTTAAATTTTGGTAGAAAATACCTTTACAATTTGCCCATCTTCAACTTGCCTAAGACCATCATTTATGATTAAATCATTTTCTTTCAAGCCAGACTTAATTTCAGTCATATTATTATATGACTTTCCTTTTTGAATCATCACTTTGTTTGATTTATAATTTTCATTGCTGTCAATAATCAATTTATATACGTAAAAATTTCCTTCTTCATCTTCTAGTATATCTTTAGATGGAATTAGGATGGCACTCTTATTTTGATAATCATTAATCTCTAAACTAACCGTCATGTTTGGTTTTAATTCATTGGACTGGTTCAATAATTTAATTTCAATACTAAAAGACCTATTGTTAGGATTTATGAAATTACCAACAGATGAAATTTTGCCCAAAATTTGTTTATCTAGTATTGGAATATAAATTTTAACATTTTTATTCTGTTTAATGTAAGGGATGTGTATTTCAGGTATCTCTGCACTAACTTTCATTTGCTCAATATTAATTATTCTAAAAATTGGGGTTAAGCCTGGGGCCAAGTTACTTCCAATATCAGCAATAACGTCGTCTATAGTTCCGTCAAATGGAGCTAAAATTCTAGTTTTGCCCTCTTGATCTCTCATTTGAGAAATTTTTTTCTCTAAACTTTTAAAATTTGTTTCTGCTTGTAAATATTGTATTTCCGAACCAATTTTTTGATCCCATAATTTTTTTTGTCGTTCAAAGGTTGTTTTAGCTAGATTTCTTTGAAGTTTTAACTGTTCTAGTTGATCAGATAAGCCATTATCTGAAATTTTAGCGATTATTTGCCCTTTCTTTACTTTGTCTCCTTGTTTAACGTAAATATTTTTTAAAAGACCAGGCAATTCAGGATAAATAACCACATTCTGATCCGTATCTAATGAACCTTGAAAATTTAAATAGTGGTTAAAGTTTTTGTGTTTCAACTTAATTGCAGAAACTAAAAATAATTTTTTATCGGTATCAATTTTTTCAAGCACATTATCCAACCTATTTAGTTCAAATTTTAAATCATTTATTTGGGATTTAATTTCCCCTTTTCTTTTTTGAATTAAAGTATAATCATTAGTTGCTAAAATTTCTTCCGTTGATTTAGAATTTTTTGGTCCGCAACTAATAATTAATATTACACTAAGATTTAAAATAAAATTTTTCATATACATTTTAATTTTTGTTGTTCAAGATATTTTCAAGATTTGTTTTCTCAATTATCACAGCACGCATACTTTGAATTTTACTTTGTTGAGCCTGGTAAAGCTGTTGTTGGGCTTGTGTCAATTGAAAGCTTCCACTAACTCCTTCAAAAAACTTTGTAATATTCTTTTTTTCAATTCTTTCAGCTAGCTTTAGATTATCAATAGCAGTAAAATAATTTTCTTTAGCTAGATTAAAATTGTTTTGAGCCTTTCTCATTTCGACATAAACTTTGGATTTAACCTCAGTTAAATTCTTTTCAGCCTGTTGCAAGCTAAGCTTGGCTTTTTGTGACTTCGCTTGTCTACCAAAAGAACTAAAAATGGGAACTTCTAATCTTAATCCAAATGCCGAAGAACCAAACCATTTTTGTTCTTTATCAGTGAATGTAAATTCATTACTATTTCCCACATAACTTCCATTTAGAAAGGCGCTCAATGAAGGTAAGCCTTTTGCCTTTTCCAATCGAAATAAAAACTTCTCTTCTATGACTTTATTTTCTGCTAGTCGAATATCTATGTTGTTTGAATAGTTATTGTCAATCGATTCATAATTCAAGTTTTTCATAGTCAAATACTCTAAAGTGTCTGAGAGTTTTAATTTTTGGTCAAGTTCAATGCCTAATAAAAGTTTTAAAATATCAAAAGATAGTTTGTAAGATTCTTTTGCATATTTAAATTGGGTTCTAAGCTTAGAAATAGTAAGTTTAATTTGTTCTAAGTCTTCTTCTTCACTAAATCCATTTTTGTAAACTGCGGTTATCTCTTTTAAATTTTTATTTAATGCTAATAAATTTCTCTCAATAACTGAAATATTTTCTTCAGCCACTAGTGTGTTTACGTAAGCAATAATTATCGATTTTTTAATTTCTATTTGTGATTTTTCTAATACATTTTTTGCTGTATCTATATAATGTTTTAATCCTTGCACACCAATAATATATGTACCATCAAATAGTAATTGATTTATTTCAGCAAATCCTATTGCTGTTTGCTCAGTTCCAAAAACCACCTCAGCATAATCACCTTTAGTACCTCCAAAAAATTCAGCTGGTATAAGTGAAACAGGTTGTTCTAAATAGTTTTGATAGCTCAAATTGCCTCTAATTTGAGGTAAGCCTATAGAAATGGTTTTCCATTTTTCCTTGTATGCTTTTTGCAATTCCAAATTGGATTTTTGAATGGTTTTATTATAATCCATGCCCCATTCGATAGCCGAATTAAGAGTAAAAGAATTGGGTATATCTTGACATGATAAATAAAAATGCATAAGTACAAGAAAAACAGATATCGGTGTTTTAATCATTTCACAAAGCATTTTTAGATATAAATTTGTTTAAAACCGAAAGCCCTTTTTCTGTTACAATAGCCCTTGCATGATACTCTAAATAACTCTCAATTAAAATTTTAATATCAAAGTTTTCTGGTGGGAATACATCAATATCGCGAATTCCTCTCATTCCGTTCATATAAAGTCTTGAGACAAAGTCAATATCAATATTTTTTCTAAACAATCCAGTATCAATTCCTTCATTTAAACTGGATTTAACTAAAAATCCAAGTCTTGTATATTCCTGGTTTTTAATATCATTATAAATTTCAGGATAATATTTTTGCATTTGATAAACCGGTGAACTTTTTTCATTTTGAAAATACTTTAGAACTTCAGATTTAACAAAATATAACTCTTCAATAGGGTGCTTTGCCAATTTTTTAATTCGTTCGATATCATTACAAGCATTTTCAAAAATGAGTTGAGTACTTTCTTTAACAAGTTCATATTTATTTTTAAAGTAGTAATAAATTGTTTTTTTAGAGATGCCCATTTTTTCAGCGATGTCATCCATCGTAACATTTTTAAATCCTATTTCTAAAAATAGCTGGCTTGAAATGTTTAGTATGTTACCTTTCATTTTAAGGGTGCAAATATAAAATGGAAACTTTAAATACCAAAAAAGTTTCCTCGGTTTTTTTAACTAAAAGTTCTTTTTTAATTTATTTTTGTTTCAAAGAAAGTTTTGTCAAGCTCATTTAAAGAAATTTTTGAAACTTATTTAGAAAATGAAATTGCTGAATATTCATCAAGCAGTTTGTTTGAACCCATTATATATAGCATGCAAAATAAAGGTAAAAGAGTTAGACCTGTCTTAACTTTAATGGCGGCAGATTCTATTGCAAATAATTTTGAAAAAGCTTTACCTGCAGCTTTAGCAATAGAAATCTTTCATAATTTTTCCTTAGTGCATGACGATATTATGGATAATGCATTGTATCGACGGGGTAGATTATCAGTTCATAAAAAATGGAATAGAAATAGCGCTATTTTGTCTGGAGATGCTATGCTGATATTATCATACAAGTCGCTTGAAACTTATAAGTCAAAGACTTATTTTAAAATGAACAAAGTATTAACAGATAGCGCATTGGATGTTTGCAAGGGGCAACAAATGGATATGAATTTTACAGATAAAATTGATATTAACGAATCGGAATACTTTGAAATGATTAAGTTAAAAACTGCGGTTTTAATTGGTGCTGCACTTAAAATGGGTGTACTTGCAGTTGGTGCTGATGAAAATGTATGCCAATCCTTCTATGAATTTGGTTTGAATTTGGGGATTTTGTTCCAATTACAAGATGATTACTTAGATGTATTTGGCGAGGAAAACATTTTTGGAAAAGTCAGTGGTGGAGACATAAAAGAAAATAAAAGAACACTTTTTTTTATTCACTCAATTGAAAACGGATCTAAGGAAGACGTAGAGTCTCTTTTAAGTTTGTATAGTTTTCAATCTAAGGATTTTGATAAAAAAAAACGCGAAGTCATCAACATTTTTAAAAAAAATAAATCTGACGTTTATTTAAGACATATTATTGAAAATTATAATCAGAAGATTTTAAATTCAATAGACAACCTTCCTATTAAAGTAAAAAAACAAAAACAATTTTTCGGTCTTTTCAAAACTATATTGAATCGAAAATTATAATATTGTAAAGTTTTTAATTAAAGCTTTCACAAATTTACCTATCGGAAATGATAACATAAGATGAACATCTTCAGAAAAAGTAGACTTTTCATCTAGAAATCGGAATATTCTTTGCGGCTTATTTTTTTTAAACATTCCTGAAAAAAGTGACTTTCCTTTCTCATTGTGGTGATAAAGGACGTCCAAAAAAAGCAGATCATAAAAATCAAATTTTGTCTTATTTTGAAACTTATCAAGAGACTTATTACTTTTTAAATACTGTATCAAGTGTTCAATTTTGTTTATTGACTTTTTAAAAGTAAATCCGGTACTTGCTTTTGTCCATCCACCGGATGTTCCAATATTAAGAAGAGTTGAATTGTTATGTTTTGAAAAGTTATACCCGGTCATTGGAATCGATCCTGCTTCTTTTTCAACAACCTTAAATTCACCTGCATTTTTATCCTCCAAATACTGTTTAATATTGTATTCGTATTCCTCCTTTTCAAGTGTTTTTTTCGAAAACAAAGTATACTCAACTAGAGCAAAATTTCTATCAAAAGGCAAAATATACATAAATCTAGTATTCCCTTTTTGGGGAACACTAAAATCCATAAAAATTAATTTGTTGGGATCAAAAATTAAATTTTCTGTTTTTACAAACCAACCAATAAAGTGTTGTTGTAAAACTGGAATAGATGTTTGATTTTTATATTCTAAGTTTGGTATACTAGAGAAGACTCTAGGTGCTTTATATTCTTTATTAATTGTTTTAACATAACTAAAGCTGTTATCTGATCTAATTTTTAAAATGTTATCCTTTACTATTTTAATATTATTTTTATGACTTAAATCTTTTTTGAAATAATTGTAAAAGTCAATTCCTCGAATAGTTTTATAAGTATAAGGTTTTAGCTCAAAAGATGATTCATATTCATCTGAAATAAAATTTGCTTTGTTCCAGCTACCGCAAATAATACTATCCCAGTCTCCTTTACCTTCTTCCCAAAAACTAATGGTTCTGTCATTTTTATTTTTATCTTCTTTTTCGATTAAAGCTATTTTATGATTTTTAAAATAGATATCATCAGTTATTTTTTTGGCTAATAATAAACCAGTGATACCACCACCACAAATAATTATATCATAAAAGTTTTCATCACTCATGAATCAAAATTAAACATTTGCTTTTTAACTTTTATTTAAGTTCCCTAGTTTACAATAATTTTTATAGTTTTGCGCTGGTGAACTTTTTATTTTAAAATGAAAGATGTAATTATTTTTTTTGAAAATCAACATCCAATCCTCGGAGCATTTTATGCTACAATTTTCACTTGGTTCATGACAGCATTAGGTGCATCTTTGGTTTTTTTTATTAAAAAATTAAACAGGATGGTGCTTGATGGATTACTTGGTTTTACTGGAGGTGTAATGGTTGCTGCAAGTTTTTGGAGTCTTTTAGCTCCTGGGATTGAAATGAGTCCGGGTGACGGGTTTATAAAGGTATTACCAGCCTCAATTGGATTTGCACTAGGAGCATTATTTATTTTTTTGCTAGACAAAATACTTCCTCATATTCACATTAATTTTAAAGATAGTGAGGGCATAAAAACGCCCTGGCATAAAACAACATTACTCGTTCTAGCGATCACACTTCACAATATACCAGAGGGATTAGCTGTAGGGGTTTTATTCGGAGGTGTTTCCTTAGGTTTACCCGAGGCGACAATATCGGGTGCTGTAATATTGGCCTTGGGAATTGGAATTCAAAATTTTCCTGAAGGGATTGCTGTTTCAATGCCAATGAGAAGACTTGGAGCCAGTCGTATTAAATCATTTTGGTATGGTCAGTTATCTGCAATTGTAGAACCTTTGGCTGCTGTACTAGGGGCATTTGCTGTAACTTTTTTTTCACCATTATTACCTTACGCTCTGTCATTTGCAGCAGGTGCTATGATTTTTGTTGTTATTGAAGAAGTAATTCCTGAGACACAACAGGACAAGTATACAGATTTTGCAACAATGGGGTTTATATTAGGATTCATAATTATGATGTCTCTTGACGTAGCATTAGGTTAAGTTTAGATTTTTGACCACCCTTGTGCTGTTAAATCAATTGCCTGATCTAAACTCGTAATTAATTTATTGCCATCTTCAATTTTTGTTACATGACCAATGATACTTACGATTTCACTTTTTTTAACTAGCTCATAATCTGACTGATCAATAGTGAACAAAATCTCATAGTCCTCACCTCCATTGAGAGCAGCTGTCATCTCATTTAATTTAAATTCTTTACAAATTTTAATAGTCTCAATGTCTATAGGTATTTTATCTTCGTAAATATGAATACCTACTTTAGACTTTTCACTTAAATGTAAAATTTCAGAGGATAGACCATCGCTAATATCTATCATTGAGGTGGGGGTAATTTTATTTTCTTTAAAATACTTAAAAACATCATGTCTAGCTTCGGGCTTTAGTTGTCTTTGAATACAGTATGTGTATTTATCAAGATTAGGCTGTGATTGTGGATTAACTTTAAACACTTCCTTTTCTCTTTCTAAAATTTGAAGACCCATGTATGCGGCTCCGAGATTGCCTGTAACTGCAACAAGATCATTTTTTTTTGCACCTGTACGATAGACCAATCTATCTTTTTCAGAGGTCCCAATTGCAGTTATTGATATTATTAAACCTTTTTCAGAAGATGTAGTATCTCCTCCAATTAGATCAACTTTGTATTTTTCACATGCTAGTTTAATTCCACTGTATAATTCATCCACCGCTTCAAGAGTAAATCTGTTGGATACAGACAAGCTAACAGTTATTTGTTCTGGTTTTGCATTCATAGCAAAAATATCTGATAAATTGACAATAACGGACTTATAACCCAAATGCTTCAATGGGACATACATCAGATTAAAATGTATATTTTCTACTAGCATATCCGTGGATACAACAGTCTTATTTTTACTATCTATTACCGCTGCGTCATCACCAATACCAAGTATGCTAGATGAATTTTTTAAATCAAAATTGGATTGGATTCTCTTAATTAAACCAAACTCACCAACTGAGGACAAAGAAGTGTAATTATTTTTTTTTTTGGACATTTTGAAATAAAGATTTAATTAATTTAACATTAACTAATGATAAGATCTGTAAAAGTTAGATATATATTCTCTAAAATTGAAATAAACTTGATTATCAATTTTATTTTATTATTTGCAACTATTCAGTGCAGTAAAAATGATTTGTCTGCAAGTAATTTTGAAGAACTCGAAAGAGTACAAGAAGAAAATCAAAACAACACAGAAAAAAAGGTGTTTAATTTCGAGAAAATTAGCTGTACTGAAGGATTTGCAAATGAATATCCATGTAAAGATTATGATCTTTTAAGTTGGATTCCATTATCTTTTTTTGGAAGTGAATCTGCAAATGATAATTGGGGATGGACAGATTCTAATTCAAAAAGAGAGTTTGTTTTACAGGGATTAAATGATGGATTGGCATTTTTGGATATAACTGACCCACAAAAAGTAATTTTAATTGGGAAACTTTTATCAGCGACTGATCCAAGTGACTGGAGGGATGTAAAAATATATAATAATTATGCATTTGTTGTAAGTGAAGCATCTAGTCATGGTTTACAAGTGTTTAATTTAAATAGACTTCTTGATTCAGACGAATTTAAAATTTTCAATGAAGATCATATTGCTAACGATTTTGGCAATGCACATAATATCGCAATAAATATCTCCACTGGGTTTGCCTACATTCTTGGTTCAGCATTGTATGAAAGAGGCCCTGTTTTTTACGACATTTCATTTCCAGAACAACCAATTTTAAGAGGAGGTTTCTCGGGTACCTCTTATATTCATGATGCACAGATTATAACCTACGAAGGTGAGGACCAAAACTATCTTGGTAGAGAGATTTTACTAGGCAGCAACAGTGATGGTGGAGAAACCAACCAATTAATTATTCTTGATGTGACAGAAAAAACAAATCCTCAAATAATTTCAACAATATCTTACAGTTATGGAGGATATACACATCAAGGATGGATTGATGAGAATCATCGTTATTTTTATCTTGGAGACGAATTAGATGAATTAAGGTATGGTAACAAAACAAGAATTATAACTTTTGATTTAAAGGATTTAAATAATCCTAAAATGCATTTTGTTTATGAGGGGAAAACAGATGCAATAGATCACAATCTATACATAAAGTCTAACAAGCTTTATTTATCCAATTATACAGCTGGACTGAGAGAACTCAATATTGAAAATATTGAAAATCAAGAAATCATTGAAGAAGCCTTTTTTGATACCCATCCAGAGAATGATGATTCTTCTTTTGAAGGCGTTTGGAATAGTTATCCTTTTTTTGAAAGTGGAGTGCTCGCTGTTAGTGACATCAATAGAGGGTTGTTTTTAATCAAAAGAAAATAATAATGTTAAGAACTATATTGATCTTTATTTTTTTCTTTGGCTTTTTTTAAATAGAATTCCTGAATAATAATATTAATTATATCTATGATTTCGCTTGATTAGAGCTTTAATTAAAATTATATTTGCATAAAAATTATAATTGATTAAAGTTTCAAATATCGCTAGAGACAGAGTTTCCTCCCTAATGAAGCATGATGGTTTCAACCCTATACAAGATTTTGTTAGAGTTGGGGTTAAAAGTGGTGGGTGTTCAGGATTATCATATGAATTAAAATTTGATTCGAATCAATTTAATGAAGACCGTCTGTTTGAAGATAACGGAGTAAAAATTTTAGTCGATAAAAAAAGTTTACTTTATTTAGTTGGAACAACTTTAGATTATTCAGGTGGTTTAAATGGAAAAGGATTTGTTTTCAATAACCCAAATGCAAATAGAACCTGCGGCTGTGGTGAAAGTTTTTCCCTTTAAAAATATAATTATGGCATATACTGAAGAAGAACTAAAAAAGGAATTAGAGACCAAAGAATATGAATATGGTTTCTACACAGATATAGAGTCAGAAACCTTTCCCAAGGGTTTAAATGAAGATACTGTAATTGCTATTTCCAAAAGAAAAAACGAACCTGATTGGATGCTTGAATGGAGGATTAATGCCTTTAACGCCTGGAAAAAAATGGAAGAACCTGATTGGGCCAACATAGATTATAAAAGACCAGATTATCAAGATATATCTTATTATTCGGCACCAAAGAAGAAAGAAAAATATAAAAGTTTAGATGAAGTGGATCCTGAATTAATCGAAACATTCAATAAACTTGGGATATCAATTGATGAACAAAAAAAATTATCTGGTGTTGCTGTTGATATTGTAATGGATTCTGTATCTGTAGCTACTACTTTTAGAGACACTTTAGAAAAAAAGGGAATAATTTTCTGTTCAATATCCGATGCTATTAAAGAACATCCAGAGCTAGTAAAAAAATATTTGGGAACGGTGATACCTCCAAAAGACAATTTTTTTGCAGCTTTAAATTCAGCCGTTTTTTCAGATGGCTCTTTTTGCTATATTCCCAAGGGAGTTAAATGTCCAATGGAACTATCAACCTACTTTAGGATAAATCAGGCTGGCACTGGTCAATTTGAAAGGACCCTTGTAATTGCAGATAAGGGTAGTTATGTTTCCTATCTTGAAGGATGTACTGCACCTTCGAGAGATGAAAATCAACTTCATGCTGCTTGCGTTGAATTAATTGCCCTAGATGATGCTGAAATTAAGTATTCGACTGTTCAAAATTGGTATCCAGGTGACAAGCATGGTAACGGAGGTGTTTTTAATTTTGTCACAAAAAGAGGTATCTGTCATAAAAACTCCAAGATTTCTTGGACTCAAGTTGAGACCGGATCTGCTATTACGTGGAAATATCCTTCTTGTATACTAAAAGGCAACAATTCAATTGGAGAATTTTATTCAATTGCAGTCACCAATAATTTTCAGCAAGCTGATACTGGAACAAAAATGATTCATATAGGTAAAAACACTAAATCTACGATAATATCAAAAGGTATTTCAGCTGGAAAATCACAAAACAGTTATAGAGGATTAGTAAGAGTGAATCCTGGTGCAAAAAACGCTAGAAATTTTTCACAGTGTGACTCACTGTTAATGGGTAATTCTTGTGGAGCTCACACTTTTCCATATATTGAAGCTAAAAACAATTCAGCCCAAATTGAGCACGAAGCAACTACCAGCAAGATTGGAGAGGACCAAATTTTTTATTGTAATCAGAGAGGAATTGATACTGAAAAAGCTATTGCTCTTATCGTCAATGGATTCAGTAAGGAAGTTTTGAATAAATTACCAATGGAATTTGCAGTAGAGGCGCAAAAATTATTAGAAATATCATTGGAAGGTTCTGTAGGATAAAAATTAAAATATGCTTGAAATAAACAACTTGCACGCCAGTGTTGATGGAAAACAAATTTTAAAAGGGATAGACTTAAAAGTATCCCCAGGAGAGGTACATGCAATAATGGGTCCAAACGGCTCAGGTAAAAGCACACTATCTACTGTTATAGCTGGGCATGAAGATTTTGAAATCAATAAAGGTGAGATATTGTTTGAAGATGAAGATTTGATTGATTTTAATACTGAAGAGAGAGCCCATAAAGGTATATTTCTGTCATTTCAATATCCAGTTGAAATTCCTGGAGTAACTGTAACAAACTTTATTAAAACTTCTATAAACCAGATGAGAAAAGCCAATGGATTGGATGAAATGCCTGCCAATGTGATGCTTAAAAAAATTAGAGAAAAATCAGATTTATTAAAAATCGATTCAAAATTTTTATCTCGATCTCTAAATCAGGGTTTTTCTGGAGGTGAAAAAAAGAGAAATGAAATTTTTCAAATGGCTATGTTGGAGCCTAAACTTGCCATACTAGACGAAACAGATTCAGGATTAGATATAGATGCATTAAAAATTGTAGCCAACGGCGTTAATATGCTTAGAAATGACGATACTGCAGTAGTTTTAATTACACACTATCAAAGACTTTTAGATTATATAGTCCCTGATTTTGTTCATGTTTTGTCTGATGGAAAGATTGTTAAGTCTGGAAATAAAAACCTTGCCATTGAACTTGAGGCAAAGGGGTACGATTGGGTTAAATAATTTTCAGTATGGATTTTAAAGAAAAACTAATTTCATCTTTTATGGTTTTTGAGCAGGACATAGATTTATCAAATCCAGTTCATGAAATAAGATCTAAAAGTCTTAAAAAATTTGAAGAAAAAGGGTTTCCAAACAAAAAACAAGAAGCTTGGAAATATACTTCTTTGGCAAAAATTTTAAAAAGTGACTATGGAATTTTCCCCAAAAAAGAGGTCACAATTGAATTAAAAGATGTTCAAAAATATTTCCTGTACGAAATTGACACGTATAAAATCGTATTTATAGATGGCGTTTACAGTCCTTTTCTTTCCGATACGACCCACGATGGTTTAGATGTTTGTCTTTTATCAGCAGCACTTACAAATCCAAAATATAAAAGTCTTATAAATAAATACTTTAATAAAATCTCGGACAAAAAGGACTCTCTAACCTTACTGAATACATCCTTTTCAATAGAGGGAGCGTATATTTATCTTCCAAAATCAGTTACAGCGGAAAAGCCTATAGAGGTTATGCATTTTTCAACTGGTAAGCAAGGTGATTTTTTTCTACAACCGAGAAATTTAATAATTGTTGAAGAAAATGCAGAAGTTCAAATTTTAGAGAGACACCAAAGTTTAAGTAATCATAGACCTTTCACTAATTCAGTTACTGAAATTTATGCTAAAGATTCATCAAGAATAGATTATTATAAAATACAAAATGATAGGGAGGAAGCATATCTTATTGATAATACTTACATATCACAAAACACAAAATCAAATGTACATGTACACACATTTTCATTTGGTGGTGAAATAACCAGAAATAATCTAAATTTTTACCAAAATGGAGAAAACTGTAACTCAACATTAAATGGTTTAACAATTATAAACGCTAACCAGCATGTAGATCATCACACTCTTGTCAGTCACGCAAAACCCAATTGCGAAAGTCACCAAGAATACAAGGGTATATTTTCTGGCAAATCAGTTGGGGTTTTCAATGGTAAAATTCTTGTAGATAAAATAGCTCAAAAGACCAATGCCTTTCAACAAAACAATAATATCGTTATAGATGATAGGGCTACAATAAATACAAAACCTCAGCTAGAAATTTTTGCTGATGATGTGAAATGTTCACACGGATGTACAATAGGTCAATTAGATGAAGAAGCACTCTTTTACTTAAGAACAAGAGGTATTCCTAAAAATGAGGCTAGAGGCTTGTTAACATACGCTTTTGCAAATAATGTATTAGATTCTGTAAAAATCCCAAAGCTCAAATCAAGAATAAACCAAATTATATCTTCTAAGTTGGAAATTAAAATAAGACATGAGCTCTAAAATGTTTGATGTTGAGAATATAAGATCAGATTTCCCAATACTTAATAAAAAAGTAAATGGGAAAAAGCTGGTATATTTTGACAATGCAGCCACTTCCCAAACACCCACACAAGTTATTGATGTTATTAGTGATTATTATTTGAATTACAATTCAAACATTCATAGAGGAGTTCATTTTTTGAGCCAAAAAGCAACTGAATTATACGAGGGTGCGAGAGAGAAGTTAAAAAATCATTTTAACGCCAAATTAAATTCAGAAATAATTTTTACATCTGGAACAACACATGGCATAAATATTGTTTCATCCGGATACAGTGAAATTCTCTCTGAAAAAGATGAGCTTATAGTTTCTGAACTTGAACATCATTCAAACATTGTGCCTTGGCAAATTTTGTGTGAAAAAACTGGATCAAAACTTAAGGTGCTTCCCATGAATGATATTGGTGAATTACAGTTAGATAAATTTGATGAATTGTTAAATGAAAACACCAAACTGGTATTTGTTAATCACGTTTCAAATGCACTTGGCACTATTAATCCAATTTCTGAAATAATATCAAAAGCTCATAAATATGGTGCAAAGGTGTTGATCGATGGCGCTCAAGCATCAGCTCATTTTAAAATTGATTTACAAAACTTAGATGTAGATTATTATGTGACCTCTGCACACAAATTATGTGGACCCACTGGGGTAGGAATGTTATACGGAAAAAAAGAGTCGTTAGAAATGCTTCCACCTTATCAAGGCGGAGGTGAAATGATTGACCAAGTAACCTTTGAAAAAACCACTTATGCAGATTTGCCTCATAAATTTGAAGCCGGCACACCCAACATTGCTGGATGCATAGCCTTCGGTGCTGCTATTGACTATATAAATTCTATTGGACTAGATAAAATCAATAGTTATGAAAATCATTTACTACAATATGCAACTGAAAAATTAAATAGTATTGAAAATATAAAGATCTATGGTGAATCTGATAATAAAACATCGGTTATTTCTTTTAATGTAAAGGGCATACATCCATATGATATAGGAAGTATCTTAGATAAAATGGGAATTGCTGTAAGAACAGGTCAGCACTGCGCTCAACCTATCATGGATTTTTTTAAAATTACAGGTACTTTGAGGATTTCTTTTGCATTTTATAATACAGAAAAAGAGATTGATTTTCTAATAGATACTTTAAAAAAAGCTATTAAAATTTTGTCATAAATTTACAATTATGAAAATAATTGATATCCAAAATCAGATAATTGACGAATTCGAAACCATGGATGACTGGATGGAAAGATATGAATATATGATTAGTCTTGGGAAATCCCTTCCTATAATGGATAACGATTTTAAAAATGATTCTAATCTAATTAAAGGCTGTCAAAGCAGAGTTTGGTTACATGCTGAATTAAAAAGTGATAACGTATTGTTCCATGCAGATAGTGATGCAATTATAACTAAAGGAATAATATCAATTTTAATAAGAATTTACTCTGGACAGCCTCCAAAGGAAATCTTAGATTCCAGCTTTGATTTTATTGATAAAATTGGTTTAAAAGAGCATTTATCTCAAACCAGGGCAAATGGTTTATCATCTATGATAAAGCAAATAAAGATGTATGCCCTTGCTTTTGAAACTAAACTGAATTAACATGGCTGAAAATAACTTTGATGCTCAACTATTAGGAGAGAAAATTGTTAAAGTTTTAAAAACTATTTTTGATCCTGAAATTCCTGTCGATATATATGAATTGGGCCTTATTTATGATGTCTTTGTAAATGAAAATTTTGATGCTAAGGTTTTAATGACTCTTACATCTCCTAATTGTCCAGTAGCTGAATCTCTACCAGCTGAGGTCGAACAAAAAGTTAAATCTATAAAGGGTATTAATCAAGTTGAAGTTGAGATGACCTTTGATCCTCCATGGACCAAAGACCTAATGAGCGAAGAGGCAAAATTAGAACTTGGTTTTTTATAATGGAAAAAGAAATTATAAATAAAGTTGCTAAAAGTCCGATTGTAACCTTTGATCTTGAGGAATATTACCCCGAAGGAGAAAGACTAAAAATTGATATCTCTCAATGGCTTTATAAAGGAATAGTAGTAAAAGAAAAAGAATATAGATCATCATTAAATTCATATGACTTTTCGAAATTCAAAGATACTTACGTAGCAATACATTGTTCAACAAATGCAATTCTTCCATCTTGGTCAATAATGTTATTAGCAACATATCTAAACCAGTATGTGAAAAAATGTGTGTTTGGTTCGATACTAGAATTAGAGCAAAGCATATATGCAGATATTTTACATAACCTAGACATAACACCATTTAAAAATAGGCCATTAATCATTAAAGGCTGCTCAAAAAAAAATATCCCCGAAACAGTTTTTTTACTAGCTATTGAAAAATTACAGCCTCATGTAAAGAGTATTTTTTATGGTGAGGCGTGCTCATCTGTGCCTCTATTCAAGAAGAAAAATGGGTAAAAAACTTTATAAAAAAGGTGGGGTTATCATTTTAACATATTACTGGCCACCGTCTGGTGGTTCTGGGGTTCAAAGATGGATTTATTTTTCAAAATATTTAAAAGAATTGGGATGGGAACCGTTTGTAATTACGGTTGACGAAAAAAAAGCGTCTTATCCTGTGTTAGACACGAGTTTAGAGAAGATTGTAAAAAATATTAAAGTAATAAAAACTTCTACCAACGAACCATTAAAACTTTTTTCTTTTTTGACGACAGGGAGTTTTAGAGAGGGAATTCCTCAAGGAGAGGTTAAAAATGGAGGATTATTTAATAAACTATCAAACTACCTTCGTGCAAATTATTTTATTCCAGATGCAAGATTAGGTTGGGTAGAATACGCCTATAGAGAATGCAAAAAAATAATCATTAAAAATAACATTAAACATGTTATTACTAGTGGCCCCCCTCATTCATCTCACCTAGTTGGATTAAAAATTAAAAAAGATTTTAAAATTAATTGGACAGTAGATTTTAGAGATCCATGGGTTAATATTTTTTACAATAAACAGTTTATTTTCACTGAAAAATCAATAAACAAGCAAAAACGCTTAGAAAAAGAAGTTTTAAACAATGCAGATTTAGTTTTGACTACCATAGGTGGAGATTTAAAAAAACAACTTCAGTTAAAAGCTCCAAATCAAAACTTTGCTGTAGTCCCTAATGGATACGATAGTGTTCTAATCAATAAAATAAAAGGAAAAAAATCTAAAAAGTATTTCCACATTGTTTATACGGGGCTTTTAACAAGAAATCATCCTTATCTTTCGTTGCTAAAAAATTTAAAACAAAATTTTAGTTCTATAAACTTGAAGTTGTCTTTAGCTGGAAATATATCCCATGAAATAATAAATGAAATAAAAAACTTCTTGCCCAACTTTAAGGTGAAGGACTGCGGATATTTAAACCATGAAGACACTGTTAGATTAATTAAAAGCGCAGATCTACTTGTTAACTTTTTCTTTATCGGAGGTGAAAAAGAAATGATTTCTGGTAAAATAATGGAGTACTTGGCAACAGAAATCCCTATTCTTAGTATAGGTGACCCCAAAAGTGAGGCCGGTAAAATTTTATCAAAAGCAAGTCAAGCAAAAATGTTTCTAAAGGATTCTGACAAAGAAATTGAACATTTTTTAAAGAAAGTAATTCGTAATAGAGGGGAACTAATAAATAGTTTTCCAAACCTAGATAATTGGTCTAGAAAAAAAATAACTAAAAAATTGAGTAATCTTTTGTCTGAGTTATGATTTAGAGAAAAATTTTTTTTCAAGTATATATTCAAGACTTTTCTCAGGTAAATATTTTTTTACATCAACTCCCTTTAATAGATAATTTCTAATCTTCGTTGATGAAATATTAATCTTTGGAGCATTCCTTAAAATTTTTAAATTATCATGAATTATGAATTCACCACTATCTATTTTTTCATTTCTTGGATAAATATAAATTGAGAAGTTATCAAGTATTTTAGAACTGTTTTTCCATTTTTTAAAGGATTGAAGGTTGTCTTCACCAAGTATTATCTTGAATTTATTTTTGGAGTATGTTTTTTTAAAAAACTGTAAAGTCGAAATAGTGTAGTTTGGTTTAGGTAGTTTTAACTCGTCGAGACAAATTTTTATTTTTTTATTATTCGAAATTGATTTTTCAATAATTTTAATTCTTTCATAAATATTCAGTATATCAAGGTTTTTTTTTAAAGGATTTTGAGGAGATATAACGAGCCAAACCTCATCAAAAAAACATTCATTTAAAAAATAATTTGCCATGAATAAATGACCATTGTGAAAAGGGTTGAATGTTCCAAAAAACAGACCTACTTCTTTCATTTACCTTCGATAAATTCACTAACTATTCGAAAAGCCTCATTTTTAGTTTTATCTAGGTCCTTGTTCTCTAGAATGATATCGAACTCTTCTGCATAGCCCAATTCAAATTCTGATTTTTTTAGTCTCTCCTGGATACTTTTTTGGGTATCAAGCGCTCTTTTAGCAAGTCTGTTGTCTAGTGACTTTATTGAGGGTGGTTTAATAAATATTGAAAGAGCTTTTTCCTTAAAAATGGACTTAATTTTAAGTCCACCCTTTACATCCATATCTAATAAAACGGTTTTTCCGTTTTTCCATATTCTATCTATCTCAGAATTTAATGTTCCATAAAAAAGATTCTCATAAACTTCTTCAGATTCAATAAATTCGTTGTTTTCAATTTTTTTTTTAAATGAATTAACAGATATAAAATGATAATCTATGCCGTTTTTTTCGTTCTTTCTTGGTTTTCTTGAAGTTGCAGATATTGAAAACTCGGTAGATGAAATTTTATCCAATAAATATTTTATAATTGATGTTTTCCCAGCTCCAGATGGTGCAGAAAAAATAATGAGTTTTCCTTCCATTTTTAGAGTACATTTAATAGTTGTTCTTTTATCTTTTCCAATTCATCTTTCATATCCACAACGATTTTTTGAATTTTTTCGTCGTTTGCCTTTGAGCCCAAGGTATTAATTTCTCTTCCAATTTCTTGAGAAATAAAAGTAAGTTTTTTTCCGTTTGGAGCCTTTTCAGTCATTATTTTCTCAAAATATTTCAAGTTGCTTTTTAATCGAACTATTTCCTCGTTAATATCCAGTTTTTCAATGAAGTAAAAAATTTCCTGCTCCATTCTTTTATTGTCGATTTCTTTCAAATTTTGTTTAGAAAGATCTTCAATTTTCTTTCTAATTTTTTCTTTTCTTTTTGGAGCTAACTTATCTACACTTTTGACCAATTTATGAAAAATCTTAATCCTACTTTTGAAGTCTTTCTCAATTGATTTACCCTCAGAAACTCTGTATTGATTTAATTTTATAATTGCTTTATCAATTATTTTAAACAATACTTTTTTTTCTTCTTTTGAAATCTCTTCCTTTTCAATTTTGATAGACTCAGGAAGTCTAATTGCCATTTTAAGAAGTTCCGACTCAGATGAATCGGAAATTTTTTTTAATTCATTAATGTACTTTTTAATGACCGGATAGTTTAGAGATGATATTTTGTCTTCATCATGTAGGTCAATACTTATTAATAAATCAATTTTCCCCCTTGATAGTTCTCCATTAATTTTTGTTCTAATTTTAGATTCTATCTCTCTATATCTGTTGGGGACGCGTAGATTAAGATCAATATTTTTACTATTTAATGATCTTATTTCTGCATTTAATTTTTTTCTCTGGAATTTGGTCTCTGATTTACCAAATCCCGTCATAGAAATAATCATATTTTTTTTCTAAAGTCTTTTAATTTTGATATTTCTAAATGAGACTCTATCACCGTGGTCTTGAAGTCCAATTTTTCCGGTTTTATATTTCCCAAATTCTGGTGCCTCAACATAATTATATGTACTTTTATCTCTGAATTTCGATGTAGAGATAAGTTCTTCCCATTCTTGACCGTTTACTGGGAATGAGACTATTTCAGTTCCATTTAGCTTAACATTTGCATTATTGATTTTGTGATTTACAGTAAGGAGAAAGTGATTCCATTCTCCAGCCGGGTTACATACATCCTGTGAGGGTTGAACTATGTCATATAATGCTCCTGCCTGGTGATATTTAGGTTTCATAAATGCATCGGAATGTCTTTCATTGTCAAGTAACTGTATCTCGGGACCAGTTAAGTATGGAGAAACAAATCTCTTATCCTCTTGAACCCCCCAAAAAAGACCACTATTTCCACATTCAGCAATTTTCCACTCAATAGATAAAACGAAATTGGTAAAGTTTTCCTTGGTTACAATATCAGAATTTTGGTCTTCTTCTTGGTTTCTTGGGTCAAAAGTTAGCACCCCGTCGTCTACAGTCCATTCACCCCCTAATTTTCCTCCATTGTAGTAATGCCAACCTTCCGTTGTTTTTCCATCAAAGAGTGAAATCCATTCATCCTTTTTAGAATCGACTAATTTATTTTCTTCTTTTTTTGTTTGTCCCATGCATGAGCATATTATAAAGCTCAAAACGATTATATAAACTAACTTATTCATTTTAAATATTTAATATTTTATTTATTTGTTTTTTGTCTGTGTCACCACCTGCAAAATCATCAAATATTTTTTGGGTGGCTTCAACAATATGGTTTTGTATAAATTTTGCTCCTTCTTTTGCACCTTGTTCAGGGCTTTTAACACAACATTCCCACTCCATCACAGCCCAAACATCACATCCGTATTCTGTAAGTTTAGTAAAAATTGTTTTGAAGTCAATTTGACCATCTCCAGGTGATCTGTATCTTCCAGCTCTATCCTTCCATGTTCCATAACCACCAAATGCCCCTTTTTTTCCGTTTGGTTTAAACTCAGAGTCTTTTACATGAAAAGCTTTAATAAATTCATGATAATGGTCAATATAGGTTACGTAATCAAGTTGTTGTAAAACGAAATGGCTAGGATCGTAAAGTATATTTACTCTTTTGTGATTATTTGAAGCTTTCAAAAACATTTCAAATGTTTCTCCATCGTGAATGTCTTCACCAGGGTGAACTTCAAAGCAAGCATTCACATCATTATCTTCAAATACGTCTAAAATTGGGACCCATCTTTTTGCTAATTCTTCAAAACCAGCTTTAATAAGTCCTTTAGGTTGTTGAGGCCATGGATGCCAATAAGGCCACAGAAGAGCACCACTAAAAGTAGCGTGAGATTTGATTCCAAGATTTGAACTAGCTATAGCGGCTTTTTTGACTTGTTCAATTGCCCATTTAGTTCTTTCTTTAGGATTATTTCTCAGCTCCTTGGGTGCAAAATTATCAAACATCAAATCGTAAGCTGGATGAACTGCTACAAGTTGTCCTTGGAGATGTGTTGAAAGTTCAGTAATCTCTAGGCCAAAGGAATTTATCCTTCCTTTATATTCATCACAATAGGTTTTACTAGATGAAGCTTTATCTAAATCAAAGAGCCATTTATCTAAAGTGGGAATTTGTATCCCCTTGTAACCCAGACTGGATGCCCATTCACATAATCCATCGAGAGAATTAAATGGTGGGTTGTTATCTATAAATTGTGCTAAAAAAATAGCTGGACCTTTAATTGTTTTCATAAATTTTAATCTAATCTAATCCATTTATTTCCATTCTTGTTGGATTCCAAAACTTTTTCAATAAACATCATCCCTCTCACTCCTTCATTAATTGATGGATACAAACCATCACTTATTTCAACCTCGTTTAGAGCTTTTGCCACTCCGTTATATATGTTCCCCATAGCATCGAAAAACCCCTCTGGATGTCCGGGTGGTAATTTCGAAGATTTTAATGAGAACTTAGATAA
>CENJ01025038.1_pt1 | contig 29078 bp, 32 predicted proteins | sample 356161 | NCBI WGS metagenome assembly CENJ01 (sample SAMEA2619531, study PRJEB7988) | marine metagenome | biome: marine biome (ENVO:00000447); feature: surface water layer (ENVO:00002042); material: "saline water (ENVO:00002010), including plankton (ENVO:xxxxxxxx)" | depth 5 m | reverse complement strand
TCTATTGGAGAAGAGCTTTCTGAATCATTTGATCTTGAATCATATGCAAAAACGATCACACCGTCTGAAGATCTACTTCAGGGGAATAATGATGCGCCTATTATAAAACTAATTAATGGCATTCTAAGTCAAGCCATTAAAGCAAAAGCATCAGATATTCACTTTGAACCCTATGAAGACGCATTTATTGTTAGACTAAGAATAGATGGAGTAATGCGAGAACTCATTTCTCAAGATTCAAGGTTATCACCTCCAATTGTTTCTCGATTAAAAATAATGTCTAAGTTAGATATTGCTGAAAGGAGAAAACCTCAGGATGGAAGGGTATCTCTTTCGCTCGGTCCTCAATCTATTGATGTGAGGGTTTCGACACTACCATCATCCTATGGTGAAAGAGTGGTACTAAGATTGCTCGATAAAGATTCAGCTGAAATAGATTTAAATAATCTTGGATTCTCTGATTACGTGAACGCTAATTATCGAAAAGCACTAAAATCTAACGAAGGGATTATTCTGGTAACAGGACCTACAGGATCTGGCAAAACCACAACTTTATATGCTGGTTTGCGGGAAATTAATGACAATTCACAAAATATTCTGACTGTTGAAGATCCCGTTGAATATACACTCGCAGGAGTTGGACAAACTCAAGTAAATACAAGATCCGGCTACACGTTTGCAAGCGGGCTAAGGTCGATACTGCGACAAGATCCCGACATTGTCATGGTTGGTGAGATACGGGACTCCGAAACTGCAAGTATTGCAATTCAAGCCAGTTTAACCGGACATCTAGTTTTATCTACCATTCATACCAACAGCGCAATTGGAGCGATAGCAAGACTCAGAGATATGGGCGTGGAATCATATCTATTGGCCTCTAGTATTAGGGTGGTATTAGCCCAAAGACTTGTACGCAGGCTTTGCAATCATTGTAAGAAACCCTCAGAAGAGAATACAAATCTATTAACTAGATTTAATTTAAGCTCTGAGAATTCATATTACGAACCAAGTGGGTGTCAGGAATGCTCCTTTACGGGATACTCCGGAAGGCTTGCTATTGCTGAGTTAGTAGAAGTAGATGAAACTCTTAAACAAATGATTCATGACGGCGCATCAGAAAAAATGATGAATGACTATGCATTCCAAAACAATCCATCCATCCAAGAATCAATTAAATTAAATCTTGAAAATGGAATCACAAGCATTGGTGAAATAGTAAGGTTACAGAATATATCAGATGCCTAATTATCAATATGTTGCTCAAAATGAGGAGGGTAAGTCTTTAAGAGGTATTTTGCGCTCCGATAACGAAAGAGCAGCAAGGCAAGAAATAAAATCAAAAAACTTATTACTTTTAAATATCAGAGAAACATCCAAAGGAGCTAAAGGTAAAAAAATAGCTCGAAAAGATGTTGCCATTGCAACCAGACAAATCTCTTCGCTGATAGGCTCAGGTATACCCCTTGATAAAGCCTTACAATCAATTGGTAAAAATTCAAACTCAAAAATTGGCGATTTATTTAATCATATTGGTACTGAGTTACAGCAAGGTAGGCAGTTGCATCTAATTTTATCTGATTACCCAGAAAGCTTTGATCAGACCTATATTTCACTCGTTGCCGCGGGAGAAATCTCAGGAAACTTGGTTGAAGCCTTTAAGAATCTATCAGATTACCTAGAAGATGAAATTTCAATAAAGCAGAAAATTTTTTCGGCTCTAGCTTACCCAATCCTTGTAATTGGTTTTTCTGTATTGGTTGTAATCGCTCTTCTTATTTTTGTTTTACCGCAGGTGACACAGCAGTTTATAAAATCAAATATTGAGCTTCCTTTCTTAACTTCTTTAATGATCTTTATTTCAAATAATATTTTTATATTTGTTGGAGTAATTTTTCTTCTTATTATGGGTTCCTACTTTTACTATAGGAAAAATATCTCAGGAACCTCAAGAGAATTAAACATACATAAACTTTTGCTAAAAATCCCATTTATAGGAAGGTTTTTACTAATTAGTGAATTAGAAAAGTTTAGTCGAGTCATGTTTATAATGCTCAAATCTGGTATCAATCTTGATCAATCCTTAAACCATGCAAATAAGTTAATTAATAACGTTTACATCAGTACAATTATTAAGGACGCAACAGATGATATTATCGAGGGCAAAGATTTTTTATATAAAATCAAGCAAGCAAAAATATTTCCTGAAATCTTTATTCAACTATTATCCAGTGGCTTCCAGTCTGGGTCATTATTGGAAATGTTTGAAAAATTGGCATTTTATTTTAAAGATGAAATTGATAACTCCAGATCATCATTACTATCCATTATTGAGCCGCTAATATTAATAATTATGGGTGGTATAATTACACTAATTATATTGGCAATACTTTTGCCAATCATGCAAATGAATAATTCTTTTTTATCGTAATGAAAAAAGGCTTTACATTAATCGAACTTATGGCAGTTATTGTCATTCTGGGCATTCTAGCGACCGTTGTAGCGATAAATGTATCCCCATTCCTTCAAAGAGCTAATTTTGAAAAAATTAGAGCTGATATTTCACAGATAGAAAAAGCCCTTGAGCTTTACAAATTTAATGAACTTAAATATCCCACAACCGATCAAGGACTTATTTCCTTAAAAAAACCTCCAACAGATCTTAAAAGACCTTTCTTGTATCCTATAGATGGCTATATTAGTGATGTTCCTATGGACCCCTGGGGCAATGATTATTTATATCTATCACCTGGTATCAATAATATTTCATACGATATTTACACTCTAGGTGCTGACGGTGTAGAGGGAGGAGTTGGCGAGGATGCAGACTTTGGCAACTGGGATATCAACTCAAACTAAAGGCTTTACATTAATAGAGCTGTTATTGGTCCTGTTAATCATAGGAATAATTTCATTAATACCATTTATCAATTCATCTTTTATGAGCGGATACCAAGAAGGAGGGCCCACTCAAATCAATGAACTCTTCAATGCCTTAAAGCAAGAAAGCCAACTTATTAGAAAGCCAATAGCAATTGAGAAAAATAATGATAAATATAGTTTAGTTTTCTATGATGATGGCTCTTGGAAAAATTATGGAATTCTAGAATTTGACTTGAATACTATTCTAAAGAATTATGCTTTTGATTCATTTAACAACACATTTCTTGAGAATAAAGATAGATCATTTCTAATAATTTTTTTTCCTAGCGGAAGAAACTCTGGTCTTGAAATCGAATTTTTAGATCAAGATCAAAAAATTTATTACGACATATTTGGAGAATTAAATGCAACTTCGTAAAGGTTTCAGTCTGTTGGAGGTAGGTGTTTCAATTTTAATATTAAGTATTGCACTGCTTGCAATATTTCAATCTCTTTCCTTCAATAACTCCAATCTTGAGCTAATGAAAAAAAAGTCATTTGCAAGACAAATAATTATTAATCGAATCTCTTCATATAATTTCATTGATCCCATTCGCATCAATTCCTCAAGATCTTTCAACTATGAATTTGGTTCCTACACTTTTCTAGTGTTTGAAGAGATGAGTGTCGCTGGACCTAATGAAAAACAAATTACCATTCGAATTAACCTGAATGATGAAGTAATTTCAGAATATAAATCAATTGTTGCAAATGGATAAACTTCAAAAAGGATTTACCTTAATTGAACTACTTATTTCGATAGTTCTGCTATCACTAATAACTATTATTACAACTTCAATTTTGCAAAATTCAATTATTCAAAGAAATCTATATATGGAAAATTCAAATTATCTAGAAAAATATAATAGTTTTTTTGGGGTTTTGCGGGATGACTTTAGATTCATTCAAAACATGGACATGCTTAATGCTGATGGGATGAGTTCATTTAAAACCTTTTTTTTAAATGATGATGAAAAGCAGCTTAGCTTCATTACTAAGAGTTTTTTAAATGATGATTTAGAGTTAAAAAATATTAGAGTTTTGTATTTTATTGAAAATGAGCAGCTCTATCGAAGAGAATATAAAAGCATAAATCCTGCAGATTTTAATGATTATCTTGATGTGCTTGTTTTAAATGAGGTTACTGATATTCGAATTAGTGCGCATAATAAACAGCGCTGGCTAAATGTATGGCCTTACGATGAGGTTTCTAAAAGAAAACTACCTTACGCTGTTTCTATAAGTATTACTCAACGCCAAGAGGAGGTATTTGAAATAATTTTACCGACCCATAATGACAATGTTATTTAAAAAAAGAAAAGGCTTTGTACTCATATCTACAATGCTTATAGTTTTAATGCTGTCTGTAATCGCATCTGAAATGAGTAAGGCTTTCTTTTTAGATATTCGTAAAGAGGGTTATCTTTCATTTGATGCGATTGCCCATACCAAAAGAATAGAGTCCGAAAAGTTTTTATTAAATTTTATTAAACGAGAATTAAATAAAAATACAAACGTTAATAAACAAAATCCTATATTCAATGAGGATCTCATATTTCAATTTGATGATTTCATACTTCAGGGCTCTTTAACCGATTTTGCAAACTGTTTTAACGTAAATCATTTAATTACATTTAAAGCAGGAAAATCAAAAGATAACCTAAAAGCGATTAAATACTTTGAGGATTTACTCTTAAATTATGAGATAAATTACTTGGACACTGAGCAAATTATTGATCAAATTCTTGATTGGATGGATGATGATGATGTTCCCAGGAATAACGGAGCAGAGAATTATTTTTATGCGAGTCAACTGCATTATCCTAGAGAATACACCTCCAAGAGACTTTTTATTAATAAGTCTGAATTGCTCGCAATACCAAGTATTAACAGAATTAAAAATCGTGATATATGGAAAAAATTATGCATTATTCCAATGAGCTCCAATTTTTATTTGAACATTAACAGTCTTCAAGATGGTGATAAATATTTACTTTCTAGTGCTATAAGTCAGTCTAATTTGAATGAGGCTGCTTTGATGATCAAAGAAACGCCTATTGAGGGTTTCTCATCGATAAAAGAATTTTTAGAGGCATTCAATTTGCAAGAAAAAGAGCTACCGATTGCATTAGATATCTCTTCAAATATCTTTCTTTTTAATGGCACAATAAGCTATCAAGGATTTTCGTATAATTTTAAAACCCTTATTAAAAAGGAAAATAATTTCAATTATAGGATTATTGATCGGTTATAAATTATGAAAATAAGATACATATTTACTGATTCTAGTCTTGAGACCATCCATAACTCATTTATGGTCGACAATAATACAATTCACAAGACCACGGTGTCTGATATTAGTGAGATTAATAATGATAAGTCTGTTGGTAAGAATGTTATCTTTTTTAATGCCGAGTTTCTCAATTCATGTTCACTTAATGGGTATGATAAATCTGACAAAGCTGCATTATTAAAAGCAAAGTTTTTTTCACTTCATGATGATCAATTACTTCAAAACCCATCCGAATTAAGCTTTTTTTCTTCATTTAGTGACAACATTGGAATTTGGGGTGAATCAAAACTGATAGATGAACTCAAAAACAAGACTTCAAATTTAAGAAAATGTTTATTCATGCCTGATTACTTAATATTTTTTGAGAATAAAAATGTCATTGCAAATTTTGGATCGCATTATTCTTTACGGCTTGAAGATGGCAGAGGGTACAGCGGTCATGCACAAAAAATTAATGCACTTTTAAAATCTAACGCTCAAATATTAAAAAAACTAGATGCTATCGATGTATCTTCTGAAGAACTAGAGTTTTTGAAAGATTTAGACCATTCATTAAATAATTTGGATTTATCTTCGCTAGTTCATAAATTCCATTTTCATCATCCATCTTCATTTAATATTCTTAAAACCCCATTTAATTTCAATCGATTATTATCTCTTGATCTAATCAACATGGCTGACTTTAGAAAGTTTGCTATTCTTCTTTTAACTACTTTTTTTATATCTTTTTCAATCAATACTACGATTGAATCTCGATATAAATCATTTTCTGAACAAACCAGGCTACTGCTTTCAAGCCTGGGAAATCAATCCGTAAGATTAATTAATCCCAAAGCACAAATAGACCAACTCATCAATGGATTAAAAATATCAAACAATCAAAATTATTTTGATGATAGAGTTTTGAGTTTATTTGATACTTTCCAAGTAGATGAGCTAGACAAGATTGAAGTTAATCTTGATGCAAAATTTGCCATTTTATATCTGGATGGACTTAGTTCGCAGAAATTAAATATTATTAGAAATTTACTGAAATCTTTAGGTTTACAAACTGAAGAAAATTTTGCGCAAGTTCAAAATCAATTTAATGGTTCAATTAAGGTTTATTTAAATGATTAACTATATTAATAAAGCTTTAGCCTTCATTAAAAATCAACAAAAATATCATCAAGTTATGATGGTTTCATCATTACTAGTTTTGGGTATGCTTTCGATATCTCAGTTATCAAATATATCAGACAATAGAAAGCTTCTAAATAATGCAAAGAATGATTATGTTTACGTTGAAGATAGATTTAATCTAATTGAAAGCAAGATCAGTCTTAATCAGCTTGTAAATAATTCAGAGAATATTAACTCTTTGCTAATTAATATTTCAAAAAAATATAACTTATTGAACTTTCAAATTTATCAAGAAAATTCTCAAAAGCTTATAAAGTTCAATATTGATGATCCGCAAACCCTAGGAAGGCTGGTTAATATTTTCTCCCAAGAAAGCTTTATTAAAGTTCAGAATATTCAGATTGAGTTGGATAATGAGACCTATCAAATCAAGATTAGTTATCTTTAAGATGATATAAAATTCTTGGATTCTAAGTTTTCCTGGAATTTTACAAAATTATTGTTCTAGTGCTAATATCAAATTAAGTCATTTTAGGGGAGTTATCTTGAAGAACATAAAAATTTCAATTTTTACAGGCTTATTTCTGTTAGTAAGTTGTGGCGGCGGCGGCGGCGGTACACCAACAGAACTAACATGGACCTCTTTCGAAGAATTTACTTTGAATGAAAATACGTCAGGCAGTTGGCAGGTTCCTGCTAGTTCAAATAAATCTTTCGATATAAATTATTCAATTAGTGGTGGGTCTGACTCATCGGCATTTAGTCTCATCGGCTCAAGGCTTAATCTTAGCGGATTAAAAAATTATGAATCACCTGATGACTCAAATGCAGACGGTGTTTATGAAGTTACATTACTTGCATCAACACAGGGCGCAATGGCATCAAAATCTGTTTACGTAAGACTTCTTGATATAAATGATGCCCCAACCTTTGATACAGAAACTGTCGCTGATGTTGATGAAAACCAAACTGCTATAGTTACACTTGCTGCAAGTGATGAGGATTCAAACACGACTCTTACATATGCACTTGTAGACTCATCTTCCTCTAAGGATGACGCTTTATTGATCATTGATTCATCAACTGGTGTTGTTTCATTTTCAACAGCCCCAAATTTTGAGGCACCAGGGGATATTGGCTCTGATAATACATATACTTTTGACGCAACTGTGTCGGATGGTACTGTAACCACTACTGGGACATTTACATTTTCTGTGGTCAACGTGAATGAGGCACCTTCTATTTCAACAGGTTCAGCTCAGTCTTATACAGAGAATTCTGGAGCTACTATTTCGATTTCTGCATCTGATGTTGATGCTGGATCCTCTTTAACTTATTCTGTTTCCGGAACTGACTCAGCACTTTTTAGTATTTCTACCTCAGGAATATTAAGTTTTACAACTGCTCCAGATTTTGAATCACCAACGGACAGTGGAGGTAATAATGTATACAACGTTACTGTAGGTGTTACCGATGGATCTTTATCATCATCGGTTAGCCTTGTTGTAACAATTGTTAATGATGCATCTGACGATATTGTGGGAATTAAATTACCGGAAAATATTCAATTAGTTGAAACTCAGGAGGGAACATAATGAAAAAATTATTTATTCTATTATTACTAGCACCGATTGCGGTAATGGCTCAAGTTCCTGCAACAAGTGCCTATAATACTGATGAGGCTGAGTTTTTCTTAGAGGATGAAGTTAATAATGCATTAAGCACTCCCGATATGATCATGTGTTTCATGGGTGCTATGAGACCTGATTTAATGGTTGGAACAGGAGCAACACCAACTTCTGCAGTAACTTATCTTGCATTAGTTGACGAAGCAAAATGTAGTTCAGAAGGTAATGTTTCTCAAGGACCGCAAAATCAATCTGCAAGTGCAGGAGCGGCAGCAAATGCAAAATCAGCATCAATTAGTTATACAGAAGCAATTGTTACAGTCTCAAAGGCATCTGTTTCTGCTCCCATGATTGTAAAAGCTTGGATATTGTTTAAAGGTGATGAAGGTGAAAATGATCAATTGATCTATACCCTTACAACTGTAAATGGAGCTGCTACTGATGAAACACCTTACGGAGATTTTGTTTTAAATTATACAGGTACTGAATTGGGTACTGATGTATTTGAAGGTTATCTTCAATCCTCTGGCACTGGTCTTGAATGGAGAGATATCTACCAAGACCAACAGATGGGGCAAATTGAAAATAGAGCTATCTTAAATTTTGGTACCGGTGCAACTGGTAACGGAGCTATACAGTATGTTGATTTCTCCCAGCAAAACCCAACTCAAAATGTAGATACTTACGCATATACTGCTTCAGCTTTTTGTAGGCAAAACCAATCTGTTAATGGAGCTCCATCAGGAGCAGCTGAGCTTTGCTTTTCAACTGATGAGTCAGCCGGAAAGAAAGAAGTCTTTGGCTATAAACTCTATGATTCAACAACCGGGGAACAATTTGATTTAGAAAATACTGGCTTTGGAATAAAGTTTGTTAATGACGCTTCCCAAACTGTATTTGGTTGGGCTGACTATTGGGGCATTCATTTTGAAGAATCGGTAGCAAATTCGATAACAAATGGCAAAGCATTTACTAAAGATGATGATTCAGGAGCTACTGTCACGGCAGCTATTTACAATGGTAAATTGATAAAGAGAACCGTTGAAAAAGTTACTTTGAATAGTATTAATGGTCTTAGGTTTAACGCATGGGTTGATATAAATTCATTAGGCATTAATGGAGCTGAATATAAGCTTTATTATGATAGTGCAAATACACGATTTACAATCACACACAGTTTTCAATGTGGGGAGCAGGGTTGTGCAGATACTGCACTGGAAAATCCAGTTAATATTACTGCTGCCCAGTTAACCGGAGCTAATGATTTTTATGGTTTTTGGGGTTGGGCTCCAGGTTTTGGTGCAATAAATATTCCTAAAGAAATAATTGCAACGCCAACTGTGGCTGCTGTTCCACTTGAAAGTGAATCAGATGTTGCGCTAGCAGATTACCCAACAACTCTTTATTGTGTAGAAAATTGTCCAAGATATACAGAAATTGAAGCTTTAAAAGCAGCCGCAAATGCCGATCCATCTAATGTAAATGCTGGACCATTGGCAAATGAAAACGTTTATGGCGTAGCTACCAATAATGTCATTACATATACGCTAGACTCTACCAACTATTCTTACTCAGCTGGAGATGGAGGCAATGCAGATTATGGAACAGTTTCAGATGCTCTCAGAGGAAAGATTAATGAAACTCAATATAATTGGGGAGCTTATAGCGGAGCTTTAGTTACAACATTATCAAGCCTCTCCTGTGATAATGATAATAATTACGATTACTGTATGGAGAATGCTTATAACGGAACTGTAACTGAATACTATCAATGGCAAACTGGTCATGAGCGTTGGAACACATTGAGATTTTTAAAAGACTCCTCAGGTAATAGAATTCCTTTTGATCAACCACTGCAACTTTATTTTAATGTTCCTGATGCAGCGGCAACCTATGCTGAATATGCAGGAAAAGAAATCAGTCTTGATTTCGGTGGTGGTCAATCTTTATGGGGATTACCAGGAAGATGTGTCAACACAACAACAGGTGTCTTTGTTGAGGATTGCAGAAAAGAGGGTGGCGGTTATTGGCCTTGGATTGATTTATTTCAGATTCCAAAAAATGAATCCACTGGAGTTGTTTACACCGGTAGAGATTCAACGGGAACAAAATACCTTGTAGCTCCAGCACAGGGAGCAGTATTTCTTGCAGTTGATGCTGCGAGTGTTGGTACTTTAACCCTAGGTTCAGCAGCAGGTCTGCCAACTGATGCTCCAACAAATGTAGGACCAACAAATGGAGGTGCAAACTATATTGGCGCAGAACCAGCTAAACCTGCTAAGGCATCTGTCATACATGGCGAACTAACCGGTGATTAGTTTTTAATTTTGAATTGATTGCTGTAAAGCTCGTGATAGAGTTTTACAGCAATTGAGTCTGATACGCCCCATTTTGTAGATCTTATATTTTTTACATCTAGTCTGTTTAGTACAAACTCATAAATGCTCATTGCGTAATCAATTACATCAGCTCTGTCTTCAGAAAGATCATGCTTTGAGATCTTCTCACTAAAAGTCAGTTTATTTAACTTGTCTTTAAGTTTGATAAATTCCTCTTTTGAAATTTTATCTTGGTTATGTATTTTTAAAAACGATCTTATGTTACCCCCAATTCCAACTACTGTATTAAAGGATGGTAATTTATTTAACCAGGCATTTAGTTTTTTCCACTCATCTGGCTTGTCTTTTCTTAGCATATTTCTTACGGCACCAAGTTGAAAAGATTTAATTTTCTTTTTGCCATCAAGATAATAAAAAAATTCAAGACTACCGCCACCTAAGTCAGCATAAAGTTTAGGATCATTATTTTTAATTTTAGGATTTAGTGCCATTAACGATGCTTCCTCAAGCCCAGAAATTACCCTAATCGGGTGTTCAATTTCATTTTCGACTAATCTTCTAGCATCTTCTGAATTTTTTGTATCCCTAAATGCTGAAGTTGCCACGATTTCATAAAACTCTATATCATTTCTATTAAAGTAGTCTTGATACTTTTTTAGTGAGGTTACTAGCTTTTCAATACTTGCTTTTGATAGCAGGCCATCCACAAAAACATCCGTACCCAATCTTGTTGGCGTTCTAATAGATTCATTAAATGAGATTAAATTTGATGAGGTATCAAATATTTTTGATTTAATAGCATTAGTTCCAATGTCTATAGCAGCTATTTTCATATTTTAAATATCATCAGTATATTTAGTTAGAATCATATACTGATCATAATTAAGATTATCAAACTCAACGCCCTCCAAAGAAACTTTGTAATTGCTAATATTTTTGCTCCACGCGAGAGGCTTTAATAGTTTTTTATTTTCATAACTTGCTTGATTAAGTAGAAATCTTAATGCGCTAAGTCTTGCTATCATTTTATTATTTGCATTGATTACTACCCAAGGTGAAAAATTAACTGCGGTCTTATCAAACATTTGCTCCTTGTAAAGCGTGAAAGCATCCCACTTTGTGACAATTCTTTCATCATTAGGGGAGAGCTTCCAATATTTAAGTTCAGATTCTCTTCTGGCTTTCATCCTTCTTTTTTGTTGATCTTGTGAGAGAGAAAAATAAAATTTAATAATTTCAACACCTGAATCAATAAGACTTGCTTCCCAACTAGTTACTTCATTCATAAACGTTCTGTATTGATCTTCGGTGCAATAACCCATTACAGGTTCAGTTATAGCTCGTGTGTACCAGCTTCGATCAAGGAAATTAATTTCACCTTCTTTTGGAATCGTTTTCTCCCATCTCTTGAACCAATTATTTGATTCCCATTTAGTAGGAATACCTAGTTGGACATAATTAAAATTTTTTGGAATAAGATGCTGTGCGAAAAACTTAATGGTCGAGCTCTTTCCCGCTGTATCTCTTCCCTCAAAGACAATACATATTTTTCGTTTATTTCTAATGACATCTTCTTGAAGTTTAAGGAGCTCAATTTGCAAACGTCTTTTCTCTAGCGCATAGGCTTTATCATTTAGTTTTGCATATTCTCTTTGGTCAAGATTTAGAAGCATTTTTGTATTATATAACCTAATTTTTAGCTACACTTTAACCCATAATTATTTCACTGAATTGTCACTTTAGTTAATTAAGATAACAAGCATGGAAACACTATTTTTTTCTCCATTCATCATCTTAGTTATAGCCTGTGCATTGGGTTTTTTTGCAGCGTGGGGAATTGGAGCCAATGATGTTGCTAATGCAATGGGTACATCGGTTGGCAGCAAGGCTCTGACTCTAAAACAAGCCGTAATCATCGCTGCAATATTCGAATTTCTTGGTGCTTTTCTTGCCGGAGGTGAGGTTACTTCAACAATCAGGAAGGGCATTGTAGATCCATTGTTATATCAAGATGATGTAAATATATTTATTGTTGGGATGATGGCTACTCTTTTAGCTACTGGCAGCTGGCTCATGCTAGCAAGTAGAAATGGTTGGCCTGTATCTACAACCCATTCAATAGTTGGGGCCATCGTTGGTTTTGTCTTAATTACAAAAGGATCTGGTGCAGTTTCTTGGGATAAGATATTTGAAATTGCCACAAGCTGGATTACTTCACCATTAATTTCTGCTTTATTTGCATTCTTGATATTTAAATCAGTAAAAATATTAATCATAGATAGTAATAACAGATCAAAAGCTTCAGTTAATTTAATACCTATATATGTGATATTGGTTGTTTTCGTTATTTTGCAGGTTACGTTTAGAAAAGGCTTAGTTCATATTGGGCTTGTTTGGGAGGATACTCAGATCATCCAGTATTCGCTCATTTTGAGTTTGCTTATCGGTGTTATTAGCTTCTTATACTTGAGATCAAGATCCTCTGATTTTGGGAGTAAAGCTGGTGTTGAGACAGCCTTTTCACTACTAATGGTGGTTGCTGCATGTGCCATGGCTTTTGCTCATGGATCTAATGATGTTGCCAACGCAATCGGTCCACTGGCTGCAATAGCCTCGATTGCTTCATCAGGTGGCGTAATCGAATCAAATGCTACTGTTTCACCACTGATTTTGCTATTAGGTGGAGTTGGTATTGTTACCGGATTAGCTATGTACGGCCATAAAGTGATAAAAACTGTTGGAGAGAAAATAACAAAACTCACCCCTTCATTTGGATTTAGTGCAAATATAGCTACAGCCTCAACAGTGGTCTTCGCTTCCTATCTAGGATTTCCTATATCAACAACGCACACTCTTATTGGAGGTGTAATTGGAGTTGGTCTCGCAAATAGCATTAAGGATATAGACTGGAGATCCGTTATTAATATTTTTATATCCTGGCTTATTACAATCCCTATTGGAGCAATTTTTACGATTCTATTTTATGTCATCTTGAGGGTGCTCTTCGGTGTCTGATCTAGAGAAAAGAATTGCAAACCTCGAAGCAATCAATAGCATTGAAAACTTAAAGCATACATATTTGAACGCATGTGATGAAAAAGATGTTCAAGCTATGATGTTAACGTTTAAAGAGGGCTCATGTCATATCGATTATGGCGAAGTTGGTTTATTCAATAACAGAGAGGATTTAGCAAAATTATTTGAAAATGTAGCTTGTTATGATCATATGGTTGAATCACATCATGCTCATAATCCAATAATTGATTTAATTGATAATCGAATTGCAAAAGGGGTCTGGCAAATTACTTATAATCTAATAAACACAAACGACCATACCATGACTACTCTGCATGGAACTTACGAGGATGAATACATTAATGAAAATAACCATTGGGTTATTTCAAAAACAATATTCAAGCCTAAATCAACTCTTCAAACTGAAATTAAAGATCAGCTAATTAAAGTCATTTTTTCAGGCAAGCCATAAGAAATAGCTAAATCAGTTATCACCCTTAAAAAGCTTCAAGATTAAAAACGCTATTAGCCCCCCAAATAACTGCGCTATTACAAATGGAAGTATATAGTCAGGACTTATTCCAGCAAAAGAATCTGAAAAAGCCCTTGATATGGATGCAGCTGGATTTGCAAAGGACGTTGAGGAGGTAAACCAGTAAGCTCCGCCAATGAATGCAGCAACTGACATAGCAACATTCTCTTTTTTAGAGAGATAAATAATCATCACTAAACCTACGGTGGCAAATACTTCGCTAATATAAATATTTGTACCACCTCTTTGATTGGTAGCGAAATCAATTAACTCTAATCCAAACATGTAGTTTGCAAAAATAACACCAAGAATTGCCCCTGCACATTGCAAAATTCCGTAGGAAATCAATTCAGAAATTGTTATTTCTTTTTTTAAAAACGCAACCATTGAAACAGCTGGATTAAAATGTGCATTACCATATTCTTGAAAAGTAGATATCAAGAAATATAGCGCAAATGATGTAGCTATAGTATTTGCTAATAAGATCACTCCCTCATTATCTGGTGACAAGTTAAAACCCATAATACCTGAGCCCACCACTGCACAAAACAGAACACCTGTTCCAAGAAACTCAACTAAATACTTTTGCATCTAACTAATCCAGCCCTCTTATCTGTTCATGAATTAAATCTCTTACCTCATTAAAATCTTTCATCTTAAGATCTTTTGGGTCAGGAATATTCCACTCTAAATTTTTAGCACCATCGACTATAGGGCATGCATCTCCACACCCCATTCCAATAATGTAATCAAATTTATATCCAAAAAAATCTGAAATTGCTTGAGGATTTCCATTATGAATTATTCCCAATTCTTCAAGCGATTTTAAAGCCTTTGGATTAACTTGATTAGACGGAGCAGACCCAGCAGACCATGCCTGAAATTTTTTTGAATAAAGTGTGTTTGTAATTGCCTCTGCAATTTGACTTCTGCATGAATTTTCGACACAAACAAATAGGATCTTTTTCATTAACTAGATTTTAAAGATAATTCCAAAAAAAAGCTTACTAATTTAAAATCTGTAGGTTTTTAAAAAATATTAGCATGCGATGATTACTTTGTTGTACAACTAAGCAGGTACGCATAAGAGGCTCTCAATGCCTCATTTGTTCCAATTTCATTTAGTTCGTTGTTTTCCTTTAGGTTGAGGGACAACACAGAAATAATGATCTGGGTAATTACTAAAAAAACTCCCTCTTTGTTAAACATGTTTGGAAGTTTATCAGCAGCTTCTATTTTATTGACTAACAGATTGGAAAGGGCTTGCAGCTCAGTAGTGTCAACAGGGGGGTTAACCGTGTTTGCTAATATAATTTTTTGAGCCGATGTATTTTCTTTAAAATACAAATATATTTCGTTAATAAGCTCTTTAAGCGTTTGGTGATGCTCTGAAGAGCTTACATTAAAGTTTTCTAGTTTTGCTTTGAGCTCATTGATATATCTCTCAATAAGAGCAGTTTTTATGTCGTCTGGATGAGGAAAAAATTTATATGTAGATGTCCTCTTGAGGTCAGCTACCTTAGTTAAATTAGCGATTGAAAGATCATTAATTTCTCCATCCATCAAAACATCATGAGCAGTGTCTAGAATTTTATTAACCCTGTTTAGGCTTCTTTGCTGTTTATAAATGATTGACACAGTTTAATTATCGACAAATGTTGAAATTAATTCAAATTTACAAATAAATCAATGCATTAATAATTTTTATTTATGTCGGAATATTGACATGCTTCTGACACATTTGAGAATTAAATTAAATTCATAATTTTCTAGGAGTTTTCATGCACCTTTTTATTTTTTTACTTTTATTGCCTCTATCTCTCTTTTCTCAAGATGAACAGTCCATCGAAGAGGTTGTAGTTATAGGAACTAAAGCAAGTCTTATATCAGCTGTCGATAAACAAAGAGAGTCAGATAAAATAGTTTCAATTGTTGACTCAGATGCACTTGGAGATTTTCCTGATACAACAGCTGCAGAGGCCATTAGAAGGCTTTCAGGTATTTCAGTTGAAAATGATCAAGGAGAGGGCAGATATGTTTCTATTAGAGGCTTAAGTTCAGATTTAAATAGTATTGCTATTAATGGTGCATTGATGCCAGCTCCTGAAGGTAATCGGAGTGTGCTACTAGATGGTTTACCAACTGAATTATTGGATTCCATTGAGGTTTCTAAAAGTTTAACTCCAGATCAAGATGCTGATTCAATTGGAGGACGTATAGACTTCAAAACTAAAAGACCAACAGACCTTGATAAAAGGTTAATAAAAATTAAATTAGATACTCAGTATAACGAACAAGCCAAAACAGAAGATAATCCTAGGTTTGCACTTACCTATGGAGATAAAGTAACTGATACATTTGCACACGTACTTGGTTTTACTTATTCAAGTAAACACATTGTATCTTTTAACAATGAAACAGGTTATGGCTGGGAAACCAATAGCAATGGCCTGAAAGAAATGAATGATGACTGGGAAATGAGATACTATGATCTTACTCGAGAGAGATTAGGACTTACCTATGATGCTAATTTTTTAATTGATGAGGTTACCACTATTTATCTTAGTGCTTTTCATAATGAGTATACTGATGATGAATTACGCTGGAAGGATGAGTACGGTAAGTTAGGGGCTGTTGGTACAACTACTATTGATCAAATGCTTACTGATAGAGTTAGGCATGATGCTGAAACAAGAGTTCGTGAAGAAACAAGAACAATTTCAGCCTTGAATTTTGGAGGCGAGACAATTTTTAATGGTTGGGACACTGAGTTTCAACTAAGTTATTCATTCGCTGAAGAAGATGACTCAGATAATGCTGATGTTACTTTCAGGTGTGATATTGAGGTTGGTGAAAATGAATGTATTGATTTAACATCGCCACCTGCTAATGGAGCAGTTGGACTTGTCAATCTTAATAATCCTAGAAAACCAGCACTTATATCGTTTTACCCTCAACTTTACTCGCCTTCAAACCTTAGCTTTAAAGAGCTCGAAGTTGAGGATTCTGTTATTGAGGATTCTGAAGTAGCATTCAAGCTTGATTTTTCAAAAGATGCTGTTATTGGAGGCTATCAATCCAGAGTTAAATATGGTCTCAAATATAGATCAAGAGAAGTGGATGTTGATAAAAATAAAGCTTTCTATGAAGACGATAGAACAATGGCCGACTTTAATCCACAAACATTAATATGGCCATTTGCAGGTCAGAAGTTCAGTCAACAAGCTGACCCAAGCCTTGTTTATGCTCTTCAGAATCAAACATCATCGTTGTCACTCGATGGAACTGAAACTTACTTAGAGGATTATAAAACTCAAGAAGATATTTTTGCCATCTATGGCATGATTACCACCGAGTTTGAAGACGGTGTTCTTGCTTATGGAGTAAGAGTTGAAAACATGAGCATGGATTCAAATGCGTTTGATCAGGACGGTAATGCAACAGATGCATCAAGTGATCATACTTTCATAGCACCAAGTTTGAACTATAAACACTTTGTAAATGACAAAGTAATTTTTCGAACCGCATTATCTAGATCATTATCAAGACCATCATTTAACGCAACTGCCCCTGTTCTTGAGCTAGAAATCAATGGTGATGATATTTCTGGAAAGTATGGTAACCCAAATTTAGACCCTTATGAGTCAAACAATTTTGATCTTTCTTGGGAATATTATGGCGATAATTTATCTTTTGTAAGTATTGGAGCCTTTATGAAAGATATTGATAACGCTATTTACAAAACTATTCAATCCTCAGCAACTATTAATGGTATTTCTTTTAATGATGGTGTTGAGACTTGGGTAAATGCTGATAGCTCGCTGATAACAGGTTACGAAATCAATTTTCAGCAAGATTTTGAGTTCTTACCAGCTCCCTTCGATGGGCTATTTGTTGCCATGAATTTAACTTTCACTGACGGTGATAGCACGTTCGTCTTTGAAGATAACCAAACATTTACAACGCCTTTTAGAAAATTATCTGACCGTCAAGAAAATCTCTCTATTGGTTACGATAAAGGAAGGTTTGATATAAGACTTTCAATGAATTCTAGGAGTGATTATTTGGATTGGCTTGCAGATGAGGAAGATGATATTGATACTGTTTCTTTAGAAAATTCACGATTCGTTGCAGCCCATAAACAATGGGATTTAAAAGCAACCTATGCAGTTAATGATAATTTTAGACTTAAGTTCGAAATTATTAATATGGAAGACAGACCCGAATATTATTACTGGGGTTATAATGATCGTCTTTCACAATATGATGAATATGGTACGACATTTGCAGTTGGTTTTACTTACAACAATTAATCAATCTATTCTTAAAATAGCCAGTATTTTACTGGCTATTTTCTTTTCTGCACTTGCTTATTCTGATTCTCCGATAATTGTTTTCCCAAAACAAGAAACGCCTCCAGTTATTTCGAAAAATGATGCAGCTGATGATCCCGCTATATGGATCAATAGTACTGATCCAAAAAAATCTCTTATCTTTGGAACTGATAAGAAATCTGGTATTTATGTATATGATTTGAGGGGCAACCAACTCAGTTATTCTGCGCTAGGAAGAATAAATAATATTGATCTACGGTATCACAATAATCAACTTCATATTGTCGCTTCAAATAGATCAATGAGCACAATTGATTATTGGATATTTGATCAAAATAATCTTTATCAATATTTCAAAAAAAACCCAAATAATGCATTTTCTAAATCAACCACCTATCACCAAATAAAAACAGGTATGAATGTTTATGGTGTATGCATGGGTCTTACAATAGATGGTGTGAGTGCAGTCATTACTGAGGAAGAGGGTAAAAAAGTACAAAAATGGAACCTTGAAAAATTAATAATAACTGATGAAATTGATATTACTCAATTTGAAGCGGGTGATCTTGTACAGGGTAATGAAGCCGAAGGTTGTGTTTATGATGACGAAAATGAAACTATTTTTATATCTCGTGAAGGCGACAAAGGCATACTTAAAGCTTTTTCTATTGATGGCTTTAAATATCTCAAAGATGTTGATTCTCGAAGTGGTAACCTAGTTGGTGATCCTGAAGGTATTTCCATTTATAAGACTTCAAATAAAAGTGGATTTCTAGTGGTGTCTTCTCAAGGAAACTCAAGTTTTAATCTTTACAACAGAGAAGCTCCATATGCATATATAGGAACATTCATGATTCTTGGTGCAAAAGGCATTGATGAAGTGAGAGATACCGATGGTATTGATGTGACCGCAATACCATTACCAGGATATCCTAAGGGAATGATGGTTGCCCAGGACGGATTCAATACCGATCAAAAAGGAAGGCTCTTCAATCAAAACTTTAAATATATTTCCTTTAAGGATGTTTTAGATCAGATTGAGTTTTAATTAAGAGTTCATTGAATCTAAGATTTCCTGAGAATACTGCTTGTAAGTGTCAGCAAATTCTTGATGTGTAAAAATCCAAAACTCTTCTTTATCAATCGCTGCAAAAACACGATCTGCAACCAAACTAGGCTCAAGACCATTCTTAACGCCTTCAGCTAACATAGTTTTCATGAGTTTGGCATTTTCATCTTCGTCCAAATAATCCTGATTTATTCCAAGTAAAGGCCTTTCATTTTCAATTATTTGACTTTGGACAACTCCAGGACATAAAACAGAAACACTGATGTTTGCATTTGTTTCTTTGAGTTCTTCATGGAGACTCCTTGAAAGACCGACTACCGCATGTTTTGTTGCAGTGTATGGAGCTAAAAAACCACCAACAATTACTCCAGCCATTGATGCAGTATTAACAATGTGACCTTTGGTGTCAGTTTTAAGCATTTGATCTAGAAAAACATTAAGTACATTCGTTATGCCTAATAGATTAGTAGATATAATTTTATTCCATATTTCATAACTGGTTTTCCACGATCTTCCTTCAATAAAAATACCAGCATTATTAAATAGATAATTAACATTAATATTTTTCTCATCTAAAGATTCTTTAACTTCGACTATTTGCTCGTAATTACCAACATCAATACTAAATGTTTCTGCTTTGGAACATAATTTTTTTGTTTCATCCAATCCATTTGCATCAAGATCGATTAGAACTACATTGTGTCCAAGATTCGATGCATGAATTGCAAGATGCCTGCCAATCCCACTCGCAGCACCAGTAATTAGTGAGACGGAATTAGGAGCTGAGGTATCCACCATCGATAGGGATATAGGTTCCTGTTATGTATGAGGATTCATCTGTGGCTAAAAAATATACTAAGCTTGCAACCTCTGAGGCCTGAGCAACACGTTTTAAAGGTATGCGCGTAAGCAGATGATTTTTAACATTTTCATCGACCAGTACATCGTTTGTCATGGGAGTCTCTATAACGCCTGGACCAATGGCATTAGCTCTGAGATTTAAATGAGCATAGTCTTGTGCAACTGATTTGGCCAATCCAACAACACCATGTTTTGTGGCACTGTAAACGGCTTGAGCGGCACTAGCTCTTGATCCCATAATCGATGAAATATTTATTATTGAGCCCTTAGAAAGTTTATTTTCAATGTATGAATTAATGAATTCTCTTGTCACCATAAAAGTACCATTAAGATTAATGCTTACACACTTATTCCAATCATCAATTTCATACTTATGCAGTGGATTGAGAGGAGGACTTATGCCAGCTGAATTTAGTAAAACTGATGGAGTAAGATTGTCTTTTGCTAATCCTTTAAATCCATCAAGTATTGAATCATGATTAGTGACATCTACCTCATAAATAAAAACATCATTATCTTCTGACTTAAGGCTATTTTTTATGACTTCTTTAGCTGATTCATTTGCATCAAATACAGCAACTTTGTAACCCTCAGATGTAAATCTTTCAACTGTTGCTAGACCAATACCGGATGCTCCGCCCGTGACCAATGCAACTAAATGATCTTTCATAATGACTCCCCTTAAACATTGACTATAATAACATTTCCATATGCATACAGATCAAGAAATCAACAACATAATTAACGAGAATGACTTCTTTAAAATTGGTAACGAAGATGTATTAGGTCAATCCCTTCCAGTTTTTATTAATCGACCAAGAAATTTAGCTGCATTCATTTCACAATCACAACACCATGCTGAGTCTATTTACTTAGAGTATCAAGGTAAAAAGATTTCTTTTAAAGAGCATTATGAACTAGTAGGAAAGGCCATTCACTTATTAAGATCAAAATATAACGTCGGTCCTGGTGACAGAGTTGCCATCTATGCTGCTAATTCTCCTGAATGGATTATCTTTTTTTGGGCAACTGTCTCAATTGGTGCTATAGCCTGTGGTTTAAATGGTTGGTGGAATGGTAAAGAAGCTATCAAGGCACTAGATGCTGCCTCCCCTAAATTATTGGTTGGTGATGAAAAAAGAATCTCAAGACTTTCATCTCATGATCATTCGCAAACTATATTTGAGGAGCTGGTTCTAACTGATTACCCAAATATTGATCATAACTTTCATGAAGCTAATGAAGACGATTGTGCTTGTCTTTTGTATACCAGCGGTACCACAGGTACGCCAAAAGGTGTCATGACATCTCATCGTTCAATGATTTCAAATACCATGTTGCAACTTTTGCAAGGAGCCTCTGTTGCAGCAAGAAGCTCAAAACTTGGAACAGATTGGTCAGCCAATAAACCTAAAAGTTTAATTACCTCACCTTTATTTCATGTTTCTGGACTATCAGCTGGAGCTGTCACAGCTCTTTTTGCTGGAACATCATCTTATCTATATGACGGAAAATTTGATGCTGTTAGGGTTGTAGAAATCATTAAAAATTCAAACATTACCTCTTGGGGTGGAGCAGTGCCGACCGCTTTGAGACGAGTGTTAAATGTTGCTGAAAAAGAAAAAACTAAACTTGAGAGTTTATTGGTGGTTGGGGGTGGAGGAGCACCCATTCCTGAAGAATTAATTAATAAATCAAAAATAGTCTTTCCAAACGTAAAGTATAATTTTGGATACGGATACGGACTGACTGAATCAGGCGCAATAACTATTATTAACTGGGGTGATAAATTAGATTCAAATCCAACTTCACCAGGCCAACCAATGCCTACCATTCACGTTGAGCTTAGGGATGATAATGGAGAATTAATTCTTGATGATGATGTTGAGGGTGAAATTTATGTAAAAAGTCCATCTGTTATGCTTGGATATTACGAAAATCCAACTGCCACAGCTGAATCATTAACTGAAGATAGAACATTAAAGACAGGTGACTTTGCCTATAGAAAGAATGGTCTTTTCTTTATTTCTTCAAGAAGAACTGATCTTATTTTAAGGGGGGCTGAAAATGTTTACCCACAAGAAATCGAACTCTTGCTGGATGCGCACCCAAAGGTTATTGAATCAGCAGTTATTGGAATCCCTGATGAGGATTTAGGTCAGCAAGTTAAAGCGTTCATCAGAATCAAGGCAGATGTTAATACCTCAGAGCTTGAGAAGTATCTTGAAGATAATCTTGCAAAATTTAAAGTACCATCAACATGGGAAATTATTGATCCACCATTGCCAAGAAATGCTTCAGGTAAAGTTATGAAACATGTTTTAATAGATAAGAATGCTAATAACATGATTATTGAGAATGACTAAATCATCAGATAAAGAATTATTGCGAGCTTCATTTAAGCTTGAATATCCTTATGAACGCTCTCCAGGACCTGTAATTGGAAAATTTTTTGATGAATTATCTAATGAGGTTTTGGTTGGTACTAAAAACTCCAAGGGTGAGGTTTTTGTGCCAGCAGCTGAATTTGATCCAAAAGATTCAGAGCATTTAAGCGAATTTGTTGAAGTCAAAAATGAAGGTGTCGTTCAGTCATATACATGGATTAAAAAACCTAGAGCTCATCATCTTATCCAAGAATCTTTTGCTTTTGCTTTGATCTCCATGGAAGGTACTGATTCAGCTATGCTTCATATGATAGCTAATTGCAATGAAAATGAACTAGAAATTGGCAAGAGAGTAAAAGTGGTTTGGAATGAAGAAAAAACTCAAACCATCAGAGACATTAAATACTTTGAGATAATCGATGACTGAAGAAAAAAAAGATTTTTTTGTTTCTAATATATCACTTAGTTATCAATATACGGCTGGTAATGCAACAACTAGATTTTTAAATAAAGTTGCAGAAGGAAAACTGGTTGCTCAAAAATGTCCAAAATGCAGTGCTGTATACGTTCCACCTCGAGGAAGCTGTCCAAGATGTGGTGTAGCTACAGAAGAGGAACTGGAATTACCGGATACTGGAGCAGTAGAATCTTTTACCATTGTTCATATTCCTATTCCTGGTAATCCAATAGTTCCGCCTTATGTTTCTGCAATGATTCGTTTAGATGGTGCTGATATTTCTTTTTTACATTTAATCCAAGAAATTGATTTAGCAGATATTAGGATTGGGATGCGAGTACAAGCTGTTTGGAAGGATAGATCTGAGTGGGGCACTACCCTAGAAAATATCAAATGGTTTAAACCAACAGGTGAAGCTGATGTTGATCCTTCAGTATTTAAATTTAAAGAATGAAAGATATATACATACTAGCTTATGCCCAAAATCCCATTGTTGCTGATGCAAAAGCAGCCAATGAAGTTGAGCTTATTATGCCCGTTGTTCATCAGGTTTTTAAGCAAACAGGATTTACACAAAATGATATAGGTTTTACTTGTTCTGGAAGTTGCGACTATTTACAGGGAGCTGCCTTTGCATTTGTTGAGGGTTTGTCAGCTATTCAAACTAATCCACCGATAAAAGAATCACATGTTGAAATGGATGCAGCATGGGCTTTGTATGAATCTATTTTAAAGATTCAAATGGGAGATGCCGAAACAGCATTAATTTATGGTTTTGGAAAATCATCACCCGGTGATCTTCCTTTTGTAAGCACTCTTCAAACTGATCCATATTACATGTCTCCTTTGTGGCCTGATAAAACTTCATTGGCAGCACTGCAAGCACAATTACTTATGAATAAAGGAGTCCTTACTAAGAAAGATATGTATGAGGCGTTAACTCAATCTATTTCTAATGCAAAAAATAACTCTAATGCATTAGTTACAGCTATGCCTAGTGAAGATGACTACCTCTCAGCTGATTATCTTTCTTCTCCTTTATCAGCTTTTGATTGTGCTCCAATTTCTGATGGAGCATCTGCAATGATTATTGGTACCGAAGAAGCAGCTACAAAACTTGGACTACAAAAAATAAAGATATCTAGTGTTCATCATTCTATCGAGTCATCAAATTTTGGAGCTAGAGATCTCTCGACATCTGAAAGTATTATTGGCCTTGGAAAAAAAATAAATCTCAAAAGCTTTAAGCCTGACTTCGTTGAATTGCATACTCAGTTTACTTACGAAATTCCGTTCATAAGAGGTCTACTTGATCTTGGTAATGTAGATATTAACCTTTCTGGTGGTCCATTGGCTGGTAATGTCATGATGGCGGCTGGATTAGACTCCATTGGTAAATCATTTGAATTGTTAAAAAATAACGACTTTCATAGTGGCCTTGCTCATGCGTCCTCCGGCCCATGCCTTCAACAGAACATGTTAGTTCATTTAGAGAAAATTAATGATTGAAGCTGCAGTAATAGGAGTTGGACAAACAAAGTATGAAGCAAAAAGGCGAGATGTTTCTATGGGCGGTCTCGTTAGAAAGGCAATAGATAAAGCCATGCTTGCTGCTGATGTAGACTGGGATGCAATTGATGCAGTCATTTTAGGGAAGGCACCCGATATGTTTGAGGGTGTCATGATGCCAGAGCTCTCACTTGTTGACGCAATTGGAGCAAATGGGAAGCCTTTGTTAAGAGTTCATACAGCAGGTAGCGTTGGAGGAAGCACTGCGGTTATTGCAGCTTCTCATGTTTGTTCAGGTAACTTTGATACTGTACTAACAATAACTTATGAAAAACAGTCAGAATCAAATGCTACTTGGGCTTTATCACCTAAGTATCCATATTCACCCCATATTAATGCCGGAGCAGGGGGATATTTCGCTCCTTACATGAGAGAGTATATTAGAAGATATGATGCTCCTGAAAATATTGGCTGGAAAGTTGCTGTTAAGGATCGATTAAATGCTTTAAAAAATCCTTTAGCTCATTTACAAATTCCTGGTATTGATGAAAACATGGTTGCAGAAACCCCTATGCTTTGGGATCCCCTTAGATATCTAGAAAGTTGTCCATCCTCAGACGGTGCATGTGCAATGATAATCTCAAATAAAAAATTGGCTTATAGCAGAAATGCTGCTTGGATAAAAGGCATGGCTGTTCGTTCAGAGGGAACTTTGTCAGCTGGAAGAGATGAGGTTAATCCTCAGGGCGGTCAAGATTGTGCAAAAGATATATATGATCAAGCAGGTATTACAAATCCATTTAAGGAAATAGATTGCGCTGAAATATATGTACCATTCTCATGGTATGAGCCTATGTGGCTTGAAAATTTACATTTTTGTGATTTAGGTGAGGGCTGGAAATTAACTGAAAGAGGCGCTACTGAAATTGAGGGAGAGATTCCCTTTAATATGTCCGGAGGAGTTCTTTCATCCAATCCCATTGGGGCTTCTGGTATGATTCGATTTGGTGAAGCTTGTCTTCAGGTCACAAATCAAGCTGGTGACCATCAAGTGGATGGCGCCAATGTTGCTATGGGTCATGCTTATGGAGGCGCAGCCCAATTTTTTGCAATGTGGATAGTAAGTAATAAGAAATAAATATGGATAAAAATCATGCAATAGTTGAGCAGGATGGACATGTTCTAATCATCACCCTAAATCGTCCTGAAAAAAGAAATGCCCTAAGTCCTGGCATGTTAGTAACAGTTTATGAAGCTTGGAGACAGCTTGATGACGATGATAATTTGCGTTGCGCAATCCTAACAGGTGCTGGGGGTACTTTTTGTTCTGGAGCTGACTTGTCAGCAATGAAGGATGGAAATGAAGACTCTGCAATGATGGAAAAACTCAAGGAGATTCCAGACCTCCATTGGCAAGCTCTGCTGAGACATAATCGTCCCAACAAACCTATCATCGCTGCAGTTGAAGGTTTTGCTCTTGCAGGCGGCACTGAGATTCTTCAAGGAACAGATATCAGAGTAGCTGGACAGTCATCTACTTTTGGTTTAACTGAGCCACTTAGGGGGCTTTTTCCTTTAGGTGGATCAACAATTAGGCTAAGAAGACAAATCCCCTATACTCTTGCTGCTGAAATGCTTCTAACAGGAAGAAGAGTGAATGCTGATGAAGCACTGAGATTTGGTTTGATTGGCCACATAGTTGAGGATGGTAAAGCATTAGACAAAGCAAAAGAAATTGCTGTGACAGTTTCAGAAAATGCACCTTTATCCATTAAAGCCATTACCCAATCTCTCAGGGAGTTTGATGGAAGTCTGCATGAATCTGAGGCTTTAGCGAAGGAACTTGAAATTGGTGAGCCTGTATTTATGAGTGAAGATACAATTGAAGGATTGACTGCATTTGCTGAGAAGAGAAAGCCTAAATTTAAAGGTAAATGAGTAAATTACTAATAGAATCTGCAAATGCAGTTCGTATACTTAAGCTTAATCGTCCGGAAAAAATTAATGCTTTTGATGCAGAACTATGGCAACTTTTTGCTGATGGCTTAAATGATGCTGAGCAAGACGCGTCAATTAAATCTGTAATAGTTACAGGTGAAGGTGGTAACTTTTCATCTGGAGTAGATCTAGAGAGCATGGTTGGAGAGGGGGGTTCTGACTATGAGCACCCATTTAATAATTGCATCGATGCTTTAATAAATTTTTCAAAACCACTTATTGCTGCTGCATCAGGCAGGGCAGTCGGTGGAGGAGCAACAATATTACTTCATTTTGATTATGTTTATATCGATGAAGATTTTAAATTGAAGTATCCATTTGCTGAATTAGGATTAGTACCTGAGCTTGGAAGCTCTTACTTGTTGTTTGACCAACTGGGCTATCAGAAGAGCTTTGATGTGCTAACTACTTCAACATGGATAAATGCAAAACAATACAACGATCTTGGTCTAGTAACCAATATCTGCAAGGATCCTCTAAAAAAGGCCATAGAAAAAGCAAATGAGCTATCAATGAAACCAACATCATCTTTGGTAGAAACAAAAAAAATTCTGAAAAAGTTTATGCAACCTTCAATTCAATTAAGTAGAGATCTTGAAGATGCAGCCATGAAAAAACTTTATGGTTCTGACGAAAACCTAAAAGCTGTCCAAGCCTTTTTTAATAAATAATAATGTCACTTGAAAAAATCCAGGAATACCTAAGCTTAAATCCTGAATATGCATGGCTTTTGGTTTTTGCATTTGCATTTGGTGAATCAATGATTATAACCGGGGCTTTTATACCCAGTGCCATCTTGTTTTCTATATGTATTTACTTATACAACACAGATATTTTGTCTATCTATCTCATTGCCTCAGTGGCAGTAGTTGGAGCCCACCTAGGTGATCTAGTTGGATTTTTTCTGGGTAAAACTATTGGTCCCAATCTAATTAGCTCAAAGTTTTTTCAGAAACGACAAAAAGCCATTAATAGAGTGGAAAATTTTTTGGATAGATTTGGTCCATATACTGTCATTTTAGGTAGATTTATCCCGGCAATAAGACCTTTAACACCTTTTTTATTGGGCATCACAGACCTTAGTTCAATTAAATTTTACAGAGCTGATGTAATAGCTTGCTTAGCCTGGGGTATCGCTCTAATATTGTTGGTAATATCAGTTGGAAGTATTTTTGAATGATCACATTAATTATTGCAACACTTACCTTGGTAGCCATTTTATTCTTAGTAACTCAGCTACTTAAAGCAAACAAAAATAATACTTTTTTAAATCTTGTTAAAGATTTCCTTGTGGTGACTCTATCTCTTGGTTTGACGGTCATAGTGATTTTTGTTGCTTGGCGTCTTTTTAGAATTCTCTTTTAGAAATGGATGATCTTTTTCTCAAAATAATTAATAGAGAAGTCCCTGCAGAAATTATCTATGAAGATGAGATTGCACTAGCCTTTGAGGATATAAACCCTCAAGCCCCCACCCACATTCTGGTTATTCCAAAAACTCATATTCCCAAGCTTTCTGATGCAGACTCTTCCCAGAAAGATATCTTGGGTCATTTGATGTGGGTTACCGGTGAAATTGCACGTCAATTAGACATTGAGGATGCATATCGTGTCGTGGTAAACAATGGTGCCAAAGCTGGTCAAAGTGTATTTCATCTCCATTTACATATCTTGAGTGGAAGAGTTTTTAGTTGGCCTCCAGGATGAGCAATTTAGAAGAAAGAATTGATCGATTAGAGTCGTTGGATCAGATTCGACAACTAGCCTCAAAATATGCAGTCTCTTTAGATATGCGTGCACTGGATATGCATGTAAACCTCTTTGTTCCTGACGTTAAAGTGGGTAAATCAGATCAAGGCAGACAAGCATTAAAGGCTTGGGCTGATAAAACCTTTAGAGATCAATTTAAAGGTACATCCCATCACATAGGTAATCATATTATTGAGTTTTTAGATTCTGATAATGCAATTGGATTGGTTTATTCAAAAAATGAGCACGAAACAGATGATGAATGGGTGATCATGCAAATGCTTTACTGGGATGTGTATTCAAGAGTCTCCGGCGAATGGCTATTTAAAAAACGATTGCCTATGTACTGGTATGCAACAGATTTAAACAAACCTCCACTTGGAAAGAACAAAATGCGATGGCCTAATCAGGAGCCTTATGAGGGCTATTTTCATGATCTATTTCCGACATGGAAAGAATTTTGGCAGGAAAATTACGATCGTTACAGTGATGTGCAGGCACCCGTTAAGGCTAACGAATTTTTAAAATCTCTAAGGGGTGACGCAAAAGCACCAAATATTAAAGTTAGGTAATTAAACCTGCTAAAATACCCAGCAGTAACACTAAAGCACCAATACCAATCATGAACCCACTAAGATTAATAATTGTTTTTCTATCCTCTCCCATAAGTTAATCATAGAAAACAATGAATCCAGATACAAGATTAGAGTTTCCTATTGATACCGTTCCAAAGAATGGAACTATCTATTCAATTAATGATGAACTCCATTGGGTAAGAATGCCTCTTCCCATGTCATTAAATCACATCAATCTATGGTTAATAGGTTCAAAGGATCAGGCAACGCTTGTGGATACCGGAATGTTTTT
>CENJ01126702.1_pt1 | contig 29108 bp, 30 predicted proteins | sample 356161 | NCBI WGS metagenome assembly CENJ01 (sample SAMEA2619531, study PRJEB7988) | marine metagenome | biome: marine biome (ENVO:00000447); feature: surface water layer (ENVO:00002042); material: "saline water (ENVO:00002010), including plankton (ENVO:xxxxxxxx)" | depth 5 m | reverse complement strand
ACAACCAAAGAAATAGTCATCCTTCATACCAACGATATAGAGAGTGTTTATGAGCCTATACAAGCTGTGTGGCGCGATGATATTGAGCTCATAGGTGGTATCTCACACTTGGCAACCTTAATTGATAATGTCAGAGCGTCTGAAGAAATCAGTTTTTTAGTTGATGCAGGGGATATTTATACCGGTGCATTATCAAAAAAAACGAGAGGCAAACTACCATTTGATCTCTATAACGCCATGGGCTATGACGCTTTAAATATTGGCAATCATGAATTTGAATATAATTGGGAACCACTGGTGGAGATAATCCCCAGGGGAAATTTTCCAGTTCTAAATGCCAATATATTTATTGAGAAAACCGGTGAACTTATAGCTCGGCCATTTACTATATTGGAAAAATCTGGCGTGAAAATTGGGGTGATTGGTGTAATGGGTATTGATGCTTTTTATAACACTATGGCACCATTTCACCGTACAGGGCTGAGTATTAAAGACCCAACTCAAACTGCCCAATATTGGGCCGATAAAATTCGTGATGAAGTAGATATGATTGTCGTACTCACACATCAAAATAAAACAGCTCCGATGCAAACCAATAAGGAATCAGATCCTTCTGTGCAGAGAGGTTTTGATGAAGATTACCAGATGGCTGGGGAGTTAAGGGGAGTAGATGCTATTTTTGGTGGTCACTCAGATAACGGATTACACGAGCCAGTAAAACATCCTGAAACAGGCACTATAATTGGACTAACCTTTGGTCAAGGCATGCATCTTGGTTACACCAAGTTTAGAGTTAATACAAAGGAACATAAGGTATCTTTTTTAGAGGGGTACTTAATTCCAGTAGACTCTAAGAAATATCCCGCTGCTGATAGAACTTCAAAACTAATAAATCAGTATCGAGCGCAATATCCAGAACTATTAGAAGTCATTGCTAACATGAAGCGACCAGCAATGCGTAAATACAATCAAGAATCAACGATTGGAAATCTGCTTACGGACTATATGCGATCTGCTTCTAAGAGTGATATCGCTTTTCTAAATTCCGGGGCAATAAGAGCTGATTTAAATGCTGGGCCAGTAACTTTGGAGCAATTAATAAACGTCTATCCTTTTCCGGATAATCTTACAGTTGTAGAGCTAAGTGGTAAGCAAGTCAGAGAACTAATTGAATACAGTCTGACCCTTCCATATGGAGTAGGGCAGTTATCTGGTTTAAAAATACAATTTGATAGCACACAACCAAAAATGCAACGCCTAGTGAGTATTAAGCTAGATAATAATGAGTTAGTTGATACACAGAAATATACTGTTTCAACTTCAGCTTATGTAGCTAAAGGCGGTGATGGTTACACTGTTTTTACTAAAGGAAGGATTATTGATGATAATCAAGATATGCCTGCTGCACTGTATCAAAATTTTAAGGATGTCTTTGATATAGATTTACCCTCAATTGACAGACAGATAGATTTGAGCACAATTACAAGCGCAACCAGATAAGAAAATCTCCCAGTGCAAACCCTATTACAAGTCCACCCATCATCATTAAGCAAACTCTAAAAGAAAAGTTATTAAATATTCTAATTTTTTTTAAAGCTGCATTACCTTTAGCAAGAAATAAAAGCAAAATTCCGACTACTAGATTAAGTATTATGTCTAACATTTTTGAAACAAACTCAGACTGATATCCTAATCAGTGGAGCAATTTAAGCAACAGAATTTAAGGTATTAATGGACTTATTCTGGATTTCCTGTATTGTGAACTTTACTAATAAGGAGTACGCAATGCAAAAAGGAGTCGTTAAGTTTTTCAATAATGCTAAAGGCTTTGGATTTATTGCGCCAGAAGACGGTGAAAAGGATGTATTTGTACACATCAGCGCTTTACAAAAAAGCGGTTTAGAATCTTTGAATGAAAACGATAATGTTGAGTTCACAGTTGAAGAGTACAAAGGCAGAATAGGCGTCGGTGAAATAAAACTAGTCTAAAGTAAATACCAAAAATGAAATTCTATCCATGGCCAATGGAGTACATGGTCATGAACAGTATACCTGTGCCCAAAGATCCTATAACCAATACTAAATAATCAACCAAACCAACAAGTGCTAATCTTGACCATGATTGATTGTTCTCTGTTTTTTTTAGTGCAGATATTTTGAAAAATACAAAGGCTACTATAAAAACCAAACTTCCTAATATAAAAATGCCCATACTACCTAAAACCCGTCATCTTCCTTAGTTGTATCTATGTTCACTGAGTTTCCAAAAATATTTATCCTTAGAAGAATTGGATTACAACAAACGTGACAATCCTCTACGTATTCCTGCTCAGAAACTGAAGTATCTATTTCAAAATACACGCTTTCCCAACAATAAGGACAGGTTGATTTCTCTTCGACTATCACTCTACTTTAATAGGTATCTTTCATAAAATTTAAATATAAGTCGTGAAATGTACCATTGTTTCTTGTCTAAAGTTTTTTTTCTTGCCATAGTTAAATGCTTAGGAGTTTTTTATGAATTACTTAAAATTTATGGCGCTTTTGTCTATTTTATTTCTGGCAGCTTGTTCAAGTGAGAATGATGCTGCAGCAGAAGCAACTGAGGCAGAAGCAGAAAATACTGAAACTGAGGAACAAGGTCCTCCATATACTGAGTACATGACATGTACGCCTGGTGCTAATTTTAGCAATGAAACAGTATCAGCTATGGTTGATGAATGGAACGATTTTGAATTTGCCGATGGTTTCTTTTACGCTGCGGGCCATGCGCCTGTAGAAAGCGCTTCACTCGGTGGAGATGATGTAGTTTACTGGCAACTTTGGTGGGAATCAAAAGAAGCTTCCGATGCTGGATGGGCAGATTGGGCTACAAATTCTGAAGCTGATGCTTGGAGAGCAAAACACTCATCTGTTATGACTTGTGATGGTGAGGGCAAAAGAAATTATGATTTCTATTGGCCAATGGGTGAAGAAGCTAATTGGAATGGACCAAACCAATGGGTAACTTATGCGCATTACTGTAAATTCAATGGAGATGATGGATTAGATCTTCTTAGATCAGCCGTTGGAGCTTTCAATGAATTTACCTTATCAGCTGATAACCCTGAACCTTTTTCCTATAGTGTGATTTTCCATAATGGTGAAAATCCAGAACCATATACAGATTATGATTTCTTCTGGATGAATTATTATGAGAGTCATGCTGATGCAGAAACTTCATATGCAAGATTTGCTGAAAATGGAACTGAGGTTCAAGCAATGTTTGATGCATCTGCAACATGTGAAGGTCCAAATGCAAGCGACTCATATCAGTTTTATCCTGATCCGGACGATGAAGCCTAAAAATTTCGTTTGAATTGAAAAAGCCGCATTTATGTGGCTTTTTCTTTGCTTTTTTATCTTCTTTTTTTACGATTAAAAATAATGGGATACATAGATAGTTTTTTTGCAGAATTTGTTTCCTATGCATGGGGTTGGCAAACAGCACTTTTACTTTTAGGTGCTGGGGTATATTTCTCTGTAAAAACTAAATTAAAGCCATTTAGATATCTTGGCTTTGCATTTGAGGTCTTACAAGGCAAGCATCCAAGTAAAGATGAAGTGGGTGAGGTTAGTCACTTCAGGGCACTTACCGCCAGCTTGTCCGGAACTATCGGACTTGGAAACATTGCTGGAGTTGCAGTAGCAATTCAACTAGGAGGCCCAGGGGCTATTTTTTGGATGTGGGTCACAGCTGTTTTTGGCATAGCTACAAAATTTTTCACTGCAACGCTATCAGTTTTATATAGAGAAACAGGCCCTGATGGCAAACCAAATGCTGGAACAATGTATATCATTAAAAATGGTTTGCCTAAATACATGATGCCTTTAGCATACTTCTTTGCATTCTCAGGTGTTATTGCTGGTCTTCCAGCTTTTCAAGCAAATCAAGTAGTTCAGCTAACTAATGATCTTTATTTCCCTGAAGTCGAAAATTTCTCATGCTACGCCGGAGCATTTCTAGCTGCACTTACTGCTGCAGTGGTTCTTGGTGGTTTAAGAAGAATAGCTAATGTTTCTGCATTGCTAGTACCGCTTATGGGGGGTCTATATCTAGTGGCTGTATTAATAGCTGTGCTATTAAACTACCAACAATTTTTTCCAGCACTTGCATTGATAGTAACCGAAGCATTTTCTTTTGATTCTGCTGTTGTAGGAGGATTGGTGGGTGTCATCTTAACAGGAATCAAAAGAGGAGCATTTAGCAATGAGGCTGGCATTGGTACTGAGGCACTAATTCATGGAGCTGCCAAAACTAGCAGTCCTGTTAAACAAGGACTTATAGCCATGACTGGACCCATATTTGATACGCTAATAATGTGCACCCTTACAGCGGTAATAATATTAATATCGGGTGTATATCAAGCATCTGACAGTCAAGGCGTTAGCCTTACATCTGAGGCATTCCTTGCAACTTTAGGCCCAGTTGGACCCATAATATTATTTGTTTGTGTTGTCAGTTTTGGATTAAGCACAATTTTTACTTATTCCTATTATGGATCATCTTGTGCAAAGTTTTTGTTGGGTGAAAAAAGTGTAAAAATTTATCAATACATATTTATCATTTTCGTGTTTATTTTTTCCATTACTTCTTTAGATTTGGCCTTAAATGTTATTGATAGTGCTTTTGCCATGATGGCTATTCCTACCTTGATAGCTTCCATTTGGTTGGCACCAAAGGTTATTGAGCAGTCTGATAAATATTTTTCTTCACTTAAGAGGTAATAAACTCAAAAATCTTGTCGACTTTTCTATTACCACCAAAATAATTAATCTCCTCTTGATCCATATTTTCTAAACTTCTTTTTAGACCTTCAATAGCTTCTTGAAATTTTAAGATTGATGAGAGTTTCTGAAATCTAACATTAATTGCAAATAAAGAGTGATCATCACTAAATTTACACAACGTTTCTCTTTCTGATCTGACGATCCAATCTTTGACCATGCCTTTTGGAAACTCTTCTGCTTTTAAATGCATTCGTTGGTCATCTCCATGTATTAACCAATTTTCTCTGAGAAAAGGGGTTTCAAACGGGGCATTCTTAATAAACTTTTCTATGGGATTGCCAATCTTTTCATTAAGCGTTTTTACAGGTTTATGTATTTCTTTTAAGGGTCTACCAATTTTGGATTTAATATTCCAATAACTTGGTGAGCAAATTGAGGCTGCGAGAAGCCTTTGCTTACCATTACTCTCAATTATGCATAAATCGTCAGGCACTGAGAGGGATATATCTGCTATTAGATCTGCATAGTTTCTTTGATTTACTTTTAGCTTTTTTGCCAATACTTTCTGAGATTCAGTCGAATCTTTGGTGGTAGCTATCACGTCTGTATAACGTGATTCAAGAAGATTTTTTTTATAATTTTTAAGACTATCTGAAATGTTATCTTTGAACCATTGGCTTTTTTCAATTGGTTTCAGACCTAAACGATATTTTTCTTTGCCGTTTCCCCATGGAGGGTTTTTCCAAAAGTCATGATCAATAGATTTTATAGAAGTCATAAATTATTTTATTATAGTGTGGTCGAACGTACTAAATACAAATTTGATATGAAAAAGGTAGCAGTTATTGGAGCAGGGCCTTCGGGCATTGCAGCAATTAAAAATTTTATTGATCAAGGTTTTAATGTGACTGCATTTGAAAGATGTTCAGGTGTAGGAGGAAATTGGAGATACAACGATCCATCTGGCCATTCTAGTGTTTTCGAAACTACACACATCATTAGCTCAAAATATACTTCCTTTTACGAAGACTTTCCTCTACCTGATGATGCTGCTGACTATCCATCACACCAAGAATTACTTCAATATTTTCAAGCATACACCGATCATTTTGATCTAAATGAAAATATTAAATTCAATACCGAAGTTATAAATTGCACACAGGATCATGACCAAAAGTGGTTACTTCAATGGAAAGATTTAAAAACTGAGAAAATTGCAAATGAAGTATTTGACGCCTTGGTTGTTTGCAACGGTCATCACCATGAACCAAGATTTCCTTCATATCCAGGAGAATTTACAGGCGATTACTTACACTCTCATCAATATAAAAAAGCGTCACCATTTGCTGACAAAAAAGTTTTGGTCATTGGGGGAGGAAATTCTGCTTGTGATGTTGCTGTTGAAACAGCTCGTATTACAAAAACAACTGCGATTAGTTGGCGAAGGGGGTATTACCTTGTGCCTAAGTTTATGTTTGGATTAACACCTGACATATTTGCATTAAAATCTAGATGGTTGCCAAGATTTTTAAGACTTTTTTTTATGAAGTCCATGCTTGAACTATTTCAAGGAAGAAATGAGAGCATTGGATTACCAAAAGTCACAAATCACATTTTAGCAACACATCCTACAGTTAATTCTGATTTATATAATGCTGTAAGGCATGGCAAAGTAAAACCAAAATGCGACGTTGAAAGATTTGAGGGGAAAACTGTTTTCTTTAAAGATGGCTCACACGAAGAATTTGATACAGTAATAGCATGTACTGGTTATAAAATTAAACATAGTTTCTTTGATAAAAACTTTATTGATTTTGAAGAAGGGCCAGTAAATCTCCTGCATAAAATGTTGCCAGCTGATATTAAAAACCTTTATTTTATTGGACTATTTCAGCCTCTTGGCTGTATCTGGCCAGGTGCTGAACTACAATCTAAACTGGCGGCACAGCATTTAAAGGGCAAGTGGAAACCAAAGGGTTTGCTCAAAGATTTAATTCAACAAGAGCTTGAAAATCCTGATGTAAAGCAAGTTAAAACCGCTAGACATACCATCACAGTTGATGATTTTTTATTTAGAGACAGATTAAAAAAAGAGTTATCTAGAGTTGGTTAATATGAAGTGTATTTACTTTTTAAGGCATGCTAAATCTAGTTGGAACGACTTTGCACTCAAAGATTTTGATAGGCCTTTATCCACAAGAGGTATTCAAGACGCTGATTTGATGGGGAATTTCTTTAGGTCTAAAAAGATAAAATTAGATTTAATCCTTTCGAGCCCTTCAAAAAGAACTACGGAAACATTAAATCATTTTTTTCAGCCAGAAAAACCTAATATTCAATTTGAAGAATCTATTTATCACGCTTCATTAGAAGAAATTCTTACTGTAATTTTTGGAATTCCAGAAGACGTTAAGACTGTTATGTTAGTTGGACATAATCCCTCAATGCATGAGATTACAGAGTATTTAGGAAAGAAATTTGTAAACAAATACCCAACATGCTGTTTGGCTGCTTTAACAACGAATATGTATTGGAATAAAGTCTCTCGTGGTTGTGCTAACCTAGAATTTATAAAAAAGCCTAGCGAGCTTCGCTAGGTGAAAGAAATCTATCTCTCAAAACAACAATAGCTGAGGCAATCGAAGAAAACAAAGTATACCCAATAATTACTTCAGGCATAAAGTTGAAGTAGCCAGCACTAATAAGTGCAAGCACAGACAATGATCTAATCAGTTCAAAGTAGTAAACAAATGCTCTGTTTTCGTACATAAAAGAGGCGAATACCATTAGAGTAACTGTATTAAAGGAAATAAACATTAAATCTACATAGCCAATTGAAGCAGAATTAAATAAGACCCCTTGAGTGTAAATACTTACAAAAACAAGATGTGTGAAACCGAATATTTTTGAAAACAATGTTGTTTTAGTGTCAAACTTTCTGAATTGGGTTAAATCATTCTTCTTTATCGGATACTTTTGAGAAACATCTTCAGGTCGCCATTTAGGCTTGGAAAACCAAAGCGCAATCTTATCTCTCCATCTTTTAGTTCGCCAAGTATCTTTGATCATTTCACTCCATACTTCTAAGTTAGCCCAGAGTGGATTCCATGATTTTAAAGGTTTTGAAGTCCCGTATATTGGTTTTAAATCGTCTCTTTCATCAATAAAAGTTCCAAACATTCTGTCCCAAAGGATAAAAACACCTCCATAGTTTGCATCAATATACTCTTTATTTTGAGCGTGGTGGATTCTATGATTGGAAGGTGTTACTAAGATGTAATCTAAAATACCCAGTCTTTTAATATGCTCTGTATGTACCCAGAACTGATAGATAAGGTTTAAGGCCGCAACAGTTACAAAAATTTCAACAGGGATTCCCAATAAAAGCATAGGAGTGTAAAAAATCCATTTAAATAAAAAATCCGTTCCTGTCTGTCTCAAGGCTGTTGACAGGTTATATTCCTCTCCGTGGTGGTGAACGACATGTGAAGCCCACAAGACTTTAATTTGATGGTGAGATCTATGTAACCAATAATAACTCAGGTCATAAAGTACAAAGGCAATTACCCATACATATGGATCGTACGAAGCTAGTAGGCCAAGATTAAACTGTTTTGAAACAAAGGCATACACAAGACCTTGGACACCTAAACCTAGAAGAGCAGGGTATCTGCTCATTAGGCCAAGCCCAATACTTGTAACAGTATCGTTTAGTCTGTAATTATTTCTTTTTCGTAAGTAGCCGTATAGGAATTCGCATAAGATCATCAGGGTAAAAACTGGCACCGCGAAAGCAATTATGTTTGAAGTATGCATTTTTTAGTTCTGGTCTTTTTTAATAGTTATTCAAAGAATAAAGTCTCTGAATTTTTCACAATCAATATAATATATTAGTTACTTACATTACTTCAAGAATAAAAGGTATGAAATATTTTTTAATTAACATAGTTTTGAGGATATTTTTTTCTTTGCCTGATTGGTTTATTAACGCGTTTTTTAAAAAAAGTGTGCCAATAAAGGGTAACTATTTAGATCAACAAACAAACATATTCTTAAAACTGATGGATGTATTCAGTTACAAATTGGATACAGAAAATTTTAGCAGCCCAGAAAGGATAAGATCCAATAATGCAAGAATGAGCTTAAAGATCAATAAAGTGCCTAGTCAAAATTTGTCTTGTAAGGAAATTTATCTTAATGAAGGTAAAACAATTTTTATGAGAGAATATGAGCCTGATAACATCAATACTGATAAATCTCTTCTTTACTTTCATGGCGGTGGGTACGCGCTTGGGAGTGTAGAAACCCATCATAATTTTGTAGCTTCAATGTCTATTTATCTTGGTATGAGAATATATTCACTTGAGTACAGTCTTTCTCCTGAAAATAAATTTCCAAATGCTTTAGAAGATGCAAAAAAAGCGTACCTAAAAATTATGCAAGAATATAACAACCGTAAAATATTATTCTGTGGTGACAGTGCTGGAGCGCATCTTGCTGCAGGATTATCCTATGATCTTTATGAATTGAATATACCATCTCCTTTTGCTCAAATTTTAATTTACCCAATGGTTTGTCCGTCACTGAAATTTGAATCAATGGAGCTATATAAGGAAAATTTTCTACTGACAAAAAGCTCAATGCAATGGTTTTGGAACCAGTTGAGGTTCAGTGAAATTGATAATAAAAATCCAAAATTTAATTTATTGAAACAAGCAAAAACAAAAGGGTTAATTACAAAAACGTTAATTATAACTGCTGGTTTTGATCCGCTTCATGACGAGGGAATTGCGTATGCGGATTTACTAGAACAAAACGGAAATACAGTTGAAAGATTACACTTTGCAGAACTAATTCATGGCTTCATAAATTTAACCAATATTAAAAAAGCAGATGCTGCAACAATAAAAATCTTCGAAACCATGAAGGGATATGTTAAGTAGAGTAATGTTTGCTTTAAGGTAATAGCTCTTCGACTTTTTTCAGAGCTTTTACCATAGCCTTTTTAAAGTCGGCAGATTTTTTTTTATCAGATGTTCCTTTTGAATAAACCAAATTTGTGAAATGCTCTTTGAGCTTCTCATTCATATCTACTGATTTTTCAGTAAATCTGTTTCTTAACTCTTCAAATTTAACCCTCGAAACCATTTCTTTCGGGCCGACAGGGTCTAAGCCTGCAAACATTTGAAATCTAATTACAGCTTCGTTTAAATCCATCGCTTCAGCTGGCTTGCCATTAACGAATTCTGGTATCAAGTCTTTTGAAATTTTTTCAGAGCCTTTATCAATTAGTTCTTCAAATAAATCTTGATAAGACTTAAGCTTTTCCTGAGCTTTTTCATTTCTTTGCAACATTGCAAAGTCCTTAATTGCCTTTTTAAATTTCTTTTCTTCTTGAGTGCCTTGAAGGTTTTCAAGTTCAAGAAATTTTTGTTCTGCTTCACCAGGAGAAACTTTTTTGTCTCTTAAATCTTTAATTATTGCTTCCATCAAACCTCGAGACTCATCAAGTTCTTTATCTTTAATATTTAGCAAAGAATCGCATACAGTCTCAAATTTAAGGTTTACCTCTGGATCAAGTTTTTTTCCTGCTGGACCTAATGTTCTCCAATGGTCTTGAAGCTCCCTTATGCGTGCTACAGAAGCATCAATATCTTCTTTGTCTAGGGCCTCAACTTCAGCTATAACTGTTTCTTTCTGGTTCCTATTAAAGATTTCAACTTCCTCTAAAAGCTTGTTTACTCCATCTCTTGATTCTTTAAATTTTTTATTCAAATCTTGAAAATCCTGGTCTGGCACTGGAGCATATAATTTCCACTTTTCATGAATTCCTTTAAGAAACATTACAATTTGAATGACCGTTGTATTTTCAACTGTCTTGCCTGCTGGAAATGCATCTACATCTTTTAGAAGAGCTAACTTCTTATCTCTGTTCTCCTCTTTCTTTGTTTCCAGAACTGCAAAATAATCTTTGCAAGGAGCCCAAGCATTCTCGCATGCTTCTTTAAAAGTAGACCATTTTTCTTTGCTAGCGGTTTTACCATGCTGATCTAAGTTTTGCCATTGTTTTTGCAATGAGTTAATTTTGTTAGCTAAGGACCGAGGCTCAAGTTTCTGAACTTCTAGTTTTTTGACTTCGTTAATTAGCTCCGTTCTTTTATCGGAGGTTGCAAATTCAGCCCAATCATCATATTCCTTTGCAGTAAAGTTTAATCTTTGAAATTTATGTCTGAATTTTGATGGAATAGGTTTACCTTTTCCAAACTGAGAATTCAGCTTACGTAAGTCTTTCTGTGCCTTTTTTATATGGCCTGTAGAGAATAAGCTCTCTATCTCATTGAGTTGCTGATTAAGATTTATTGCTTTGTCTCCCACAAATTGGCTGAATATTATTTATAATTTCAAACAAATAGTATTTGAATGAAACGGATTTTAACAGGTATAACACCAAGTGGCTATCCCCATTTAGGAAATTATATAGGTGCAATTAAACCTTCACTAGACCTTTTAGATGAAAAGTGTGAATCATTTTTGTTTATTGCAGATCTTCATGCAGTAATTAAAGTTTCTGATCCTTCTCGACTAGCGGAATTGAGTAATGCTATTGCTATAGCCTGGCTCGCATCAGGGTTAGATCCAAATAAAACAAGCTTTTACCGTCAATCAGATGTACCGGAAATAACCGAACTTGCTTGGCTATTGAGCTGTATAACCGAAAAAGGGCTCTTGAATAGAGCTCATGCCTATAAAGCCGCTGTAGATCAAAATAATGAGAGTGGTAAGAAGGAAATAGATGAAGGTATATCACTAGGACTTTTTTCATACCCATTGCTCATGGCATCTGACATATTAACACCCAATGCGACGCATGTGCCTGTTGGAAAAGATCAACAACAACATCTTGAAATAACAAGGGATATTGCTGAAAAATTTAATAATAAATACGGAAAATTTTTTAATGTACCGGAAGCAGTTATCCAAAATGAAAAAACTGTACTTGGCACAGATGGAAGAAAAATGTCTAAAAGCTATAACAATATTATCCCTTTACTATCTACAGAAAAAGAATTGAAAAAGTCAGTAATGAAGATAGTTACCAACTCTCAAGAACCTGGTGAAAAGAAAGAATGGAAAAACAATACATTATTTTCAATTTATTCAAGTTTTGCATCAGATGAAAAACAAGAAGAAATGAAAAACTTTTTCAAAGACGGAATAGGATGGGGGGATGCAAAACAAAAGGTATTTGAAGAGCTCAATTTGATGCTTTCACCAATAAGAGAAAAATTCATAGAACACAGCAATAATAAAAAACACATTGAGGAAATTCTGAAATCAGGGGCTGAGAAAGTTAGAGCTCAGACTGTTCCAATACTGAAAGAAGTAAAGAAATTAGTTGGAATTAACGCACTTTAGATATAATTATTTGCTAATAATTAATTGGATTTAGCTTAATTCACCCGTATATACTTAATTCTAATGAAAGCAAAGAAAAAAGCAGTTTTAATGATTAGTTTAGGGACTCCCGATAGCCCAGGTTGGCTCGATGTTGCGAGCTATCTTAAACAATTTCTAAGTGATGCAAGAATCGTTAATATACCGGCGTTTTTTAGGTTCTTACTTGTTAATCTTATAATTGTGCCTTTTAGATCTTTTTCTTCTGCCAAAAGCTATAGAGAATTATGGACTGATAAAGGCTCCCCTCTTAAATATCACATGGAAGACCTTACACACAAAGTGCAAGAAAAGCTCAGAGACACGCATGATGTATTCTATGCAATGAGATACAAAAACCCCTCGCTGAAAGAAAAACTAAAAGAGCTTGATCACATTGGCTATGATGAAGTGGTTTTGTTTCCAGTTTTTCCTCAATATTCATCAGCTGCAAACGGATCTTTTCTTGACTACTCATTAAAACAAATCGCCAATTGGAACGTAATTCCCGCTGTTAAAACTGTTGATCAATTTTACGATAATGAAGATTTTCTTAATGCTTTTTCAGAAAACATCATGAAATTTGATTTAGATAGTTACGACAAAATAATGTTCAGCTATCATGGCCTTCCAATGAGTCAATTAAATGATGTTTACAAAGAGGGTGTTTGCGACGACCGGAACTGTGAAAATGGCGTTGAAGGAGATAATCACCATTGTTACAGAGCTACTTGCTACGAAACAACCAAACTACTGGTAAATAAAATAAAAATTGACCCTAAAAAGACAATCACTTCATTTCAATCAAGACTAGATTCAAAATGGGTGAAACCCTTTAGTGATAAAGTATTAGAAGAATTTGCTGCTGATGGGGTCAAGAATGTGTTAGTTGTATCACCATCATTTACTGGAGATTGTCTTGAAACAATTATCGAAATAGGTGACGAGTATGAGGAACTTTTTCTTGAAAAAGGTGGTCAGAAACTTGATTATGTACCTTCATTAAACTCGAATGATAGTTGGGTAAAATGTATAGTTAATGTAGTTAGGGAGTTATAGATGAGAGAAACACTTGAATTACAAAAGAAAGCGTTCATTGAAAATGGACAACCAACTTACAATCAAAGGATAGATAGCCTAAAAAGATGCATTGCATTATTAGAAACACATGATGTTCAAATTGTAGAAGCACTCAACGAAGATTATAAAAATCGCTCTGAAACAGAGATAATGACATCAGAAGTAATTCAATCTATAAGAAATCTAAATTTCACTATTAAAAATTTAAAAAAATGGATGAAACCATCTAGAAGACCGTCATCATTTATGGCTGATCTGTTAGGTTCAAAAGCAGTCATGCAACCATCTCCACTCGGCACAGTAGGCATCATTGCACCATGGAATTTTCCAATTGGAATGGTATTTTACCCAACTGCATCAGTACTAGCTGCTGGCAATAGATTAATGGTTAAACCATCTGAATTCACTCCAAATACTGCTAATTTGATAAAAGATGCAGTGGGAAAGTACTTTGATGAATCAGAATTTGCAGTTTTTTTAGGGGGTCCAGAGGTTGGTGCAGAATTTACAGCTCTTCCTCTTGATCATCTTCTTTATACAGGTAGTGGAGCAGTAGCAAAAAAAGTAGTCGCAAATGCTGCAACAAACCTTGTACCTACAACTTTAGAATTAGGTGGCAAAAGTCCTACTATTATTTCCTCTGATGCTGATCTTAAATTGGCAGCAAAAAGAATCATGTTTGTTAAGACTCTAAATGCTGGGCAAATATGTTTATCGCCTGACTATATTATGATTAAGAAAGGGCTTGAAGAAAAATTAATAGCTGAGCTTCAAGAAGTTTTTAAGACTTTTTATCCTGAGAGCAACGCAGGAGATTATACCTCTATGGTCAATGATCATCACCATCAAAGGATGCATGACTACCTCCAAGATGCAAAAGAAAAGGGTGCAAAAGTTATAAATCTTGGCGAATTCGACTCAAGCGAAAATAATATTGTCACTACAAAAGTTTTATTGAATGTTAACGATGAAATGAGAGTAATGAAGGAGGAAATATTTGGTCCTTTGTTACCAGTTATGGTTTATGAAGAATTGAGTGATGCAGTTGATTATGTCAATCAACACGATCATCCACTAGGACTTTATTTCTTTGGTAACAAGAAATCTGAACAGAACTTTGTAATTAACAATACAAGATCTGGAGGGGTAACAATAAACGATGCAATGTTCCATTTAATGCAGTCTAGACTACCTTTTGGTGGGGTAGGTCCTTCCGGATATGGTCATTATCATGGACATGAAGGCTTCTTGAATTTTTCTAACTTAAGAGCTATTTACTATCAAACTAATTCTGATAGTCTTTTCGGAGCACTAAGGCCACCTAGAAGTAAACCTTTTGAAATGCTCTCAAAAGTAATGAAGAAACTCTCTTGAATCAGTTTTTGAGAAAAATCTCATTTAGATATCTTTTTCATAAAGGTTCAAATTCTCTTTCCTCACAAACACTTTTAACCTCACTCGGTGTAGGTTTGGGTACTGCAGTATTAATTATTGTTCTTTCCGTTATGAATGGGTTTGAGAATGAACTACAAAAGAGAATATTAGGCGTAATACCTCATGTTACTTTGGAAAGCAGCGGTGGTTTCGAGGGTATTGAAAATATATCTAAAACCATTTCTGAAGATAAAAATATAGTTGCTGTTGCACCTTTTCTTTCATCTCAAGTCGTCATTAATAATGGGGATATTTCTAAAGGAGTTGTCATTAAAGGCACTTCAGCGCAAGACGAAATTTCCATTATTCCTGATAATATGCTCATCGGTGGAGTTGAATCACTAGAAGACGGGTCAAACATAATATTAGGTGACAGCTTGGCATATGAGCTAAATGCAGCTATTGGCGATTCAGTCAATTTATTAAATATAGATCAGTCAAACCCCTTGATAGGCGTCCCGAGAGTAGTTGCATTCAAGGTGGTAGGAATCTTTTCTGTTGGTTCAGAGGTTGATCAAAATTATGCTCTGATAAGCTCAAATTCATTCTTGAAGCTCATAAAACCAAAAAATGGTGTTGGGCTAGAACTTAAGGTTAAAAATGTCTTGGAAGCTAGAAGCATTGGCAGAGCAACAATTGAAAAATTAGATACAACAAATTACATAAAAATGACCAGCTGGGATCAATCATATGGTGGGCTATTTAGAGCAGTTCAACTTGAAAAGATTATGGTTGGTTTGTTGATGTCTTTAATTCTTCTTGTAGCTATTTTAAGCCTTTTAATGTCAGTTAATAATCTAGTTAAAAACAATGAAAAAGAGATAGCTATTCTCAGAACAATTGGTTACTCAAAATGGGATATTCAAAGCATTTTTATACAATTAATTTTAACCATTGGGGTCTTTGGAATCTTTTTTGGTAATATGCTTGGTTTTTTTATTGCGTCAAACATAACTGATTTTTTGAATTTCTTATCTCAAATATTTAATATTTCCATGCTTGATGTGTATTACCTGGACTATTTCCCTTCAATAATAAGTATTGAGCAAATTATATGGATAAATATCATCACTTTTTTACTTTTATTAATTTTTAGCTTCATACCCTCAAATAAAGCTGCAAATACCAATCCAGTAAATATCGTTAATAAATCATGATAAGCATAAAGAATCTCTCAAAGAGCTATGTCGATAATTCTAACCATCAGAATGTATTCGAGAATGTATCTTATGAATTTGGTGCTAAGGGTGCTTACAGTATTGTAGGTTCTTCAGGATCTGGCAAAACAACACTACTCAATTTAATATCAGGCCTAGACAGCTTTGAAAATGGAACTATTGAAGTTCTCAACCAAAATTTAAGTATATTGTCCGTTGAAGAGAGAAGTGCTCTCAGAAAAAAATATTTTGGATTTGGCTATCAGTTTCACTACTTACTAGAGAATCTCTCTATTTACGAAAACTGTCTTGCAGCTAATTTTGGAATTGATGCCGGCTATATTGACAAAACATTAAAAAAACTTGGAATAGAAAACATAAAAAATAAACTTCCGTCTAATGTTTCAGGTGGTGAAAGACAAAGAGCTTCAATTGCTAGAGCTCTGTCCAAAAAACCAAGCATACTGATTTTGGATGAGCCAACCGGTAATTTAGATCAGGAAAATAGCTTAGTTGTTCAAGATTTCCTTCTTGAGTATGCAAAAACAAATAACTCATTAATTATCTACGCTACTCATGATGTTGCGTTTGCTAAAAGGGCAGATAAAACTTTAAATATTATTGAAAGAAATATCGCACAAGAATGAATAAATCTCTTTACACAAGGCTGTTAGGATACACCTTCGAACATAAGGGCTTATTCTTTTTAAGTATTTTCGGTTTTTTACTTTTTTCAGCTGCTGATATATCTGCCGTTGAGTGGCTTAAACAAGTCATTTCTTATATAAATGAGAGCAATGAAAACCCCCTAAACCCTCTAAATCTCGCTCTTTTTCTCGCATTTATCTCTGTTGTTAGAGGCATTGGTTTTTATGTGGGAAATTATTTCATGGCTAATATAGGCCTTAAAGTTGTTCACAGCCTCAGGAAGGATTTAATTTCAAGCTTGTTATATCAGCCAATGAGTTTTTTTGATCAAGCTTCTAAAGGTGAAATAGTAAATCGAATCATATTCACAACAAATCAAATAACTGGTGCAGCAACTAATGCACTAAAAATTCTATTTAAAGAAGGTTTTTTGCTGATAGGTTTGTTCATCTATCTGCTTTATTTAAGTTGGAAATTAACTTTGGTAATTCTCGTTATTGCCCCATTAATAGGCTTAATTGTCTCAATTGCTGGAAAAAGGCTAAGAAGAGTCGCAAAAAAAATCCAGGATGTAATGGGAGTTGTAACACAAGTAAGCAACGAGATTGCGTCTGGAGCCAGGGAAATAAAATCTTTCAATAACGAAAGTGGTGAGGAAGAAAGGTTTAAAAAGGCTAACGATGAGAACCTCAAACAAAATTTGAAAATGGAAAGTACTGGAAATATTACAACACCTTTGATTCAAGTTTTTGTAGCTTTTGCGTTAGCTGCTATGAGTTACTTAGCATTAACAAATCTTGATGAATTGAATCTACCTTCAGAATCTTTTGTAGCATTCTTTACTGCAGCTGGCTTGATGGCCAGACCTATTAGACAGCTTTCAAATTTAAATGCCGTTATTCAGAGAGGTCTAGCAGCTGCAGAGGATATTTTTACTAATATTGATAATTCTCCTGAAAAGTACAATGAAGGACTAGATATTAATAAAACTTTAGATGGTGAAGTTCAAATTGATAATGTTTCTTTCTCTTATTCACATGATTCAGAGCCGGTATTAAACAATATATCAATTAAAGCTTCTAAGGGAGAAACAGTAGCCCTTGTAGGAAAATCTGGTAGTGGAAAATCAACAATCGTTAATCTGTTGAATAGATTTTATGACGACTATGAAGGCAAGATAACAATTGATGGGTATGACATTAAAAAAATTAAATTAACCGATTTAAGAAATTCAATTTCGTACGTCTCTCAAGATCCTACTTTGTTTAATGATACTGTAAAAAATAATATAGCTTATGGTTTAAAAGAAGTATCAGACTCAGAAGTTTTCCAAGCTGCAAGAGAAGCAAATGCTTACGAATTTATTATGAGTTTGCCAGAAGGTTTCAATACAATCATTGGAGATAAAGGTGTAACCCTATCTGGTGGAGAGAAACAGAGAGTAGCCATTGCAAGAGCATTGCTCAAGAAATCCTCTATATTAATTTTTGATGAAGCAACTTCAGCGTTAGATAATGAATCTGAAAAAGAGATTCAATCAGCAATTGAAAAAGCTTCAAAGGATAAAACTACTTTTATCATTGCACATAGACTGAGTACAGTCGAAAAAGCTGATCAAATTTGTGTCCTAGAAAATGGAATAATAACGCAAAGTGGTACTCATAATGAATTGATTAAAGAAGAGGGTCTCTACAACGTACTTCAGGGCAAACCAGAACTAATAGAAGATAGTAAAACTATTGACCTTGAGAAAGATTTTGTACCAACCCTAATCAACGAAAAGAAAAGCTTTTGGGATGAATTTAATATCGGAAATATCGCATTAACCCCACTGAGCTTTGTCTATTGGTCTGTTAGTACTTTTAAAAATACATTTTTTAAACCTAAAGCTTCCAATGAAAGTGAGGTACCTGTGGTAGTTGTAGGAAATGTAACTGTAGGCGGTAATGGTAAGACACCTCTTGTAAGCCAAATTGCTCTAGACCTCAAAAATCTTGGTTTTAAACCAGGAATAATCTTAAGAGGTTATAAAGGTAGTTTCACGGGCACAAAGCTTGTTAATGATGATACAACAGCAAAAGAAGTCGGCGATGAAGCAATTTTTCATTTTAATAGAGGTTTTAATGTTGTTGTTGATAGGGACAGGGCAAGGGCTCTTTCTTATTTAGAGCGAAATACAGATTGCAATATAGTGCTATCAGATGATGGTTTGCAACATACTTCCCTCAGAAGGGATTTCGAGATTGTGGTAGAAGATGCAAATCGTAATTTTGGTAATCAATTATTTTTACCTGCTGGCCCATTAAGGGACAATATATGGAAAACTAAAAAAGTTGATCTGTTCATATACAGCGGAAGAAGAGAAACAAATGATAATTTCTTTGAATTAGAACCTGAATCATGGGTGAATCTAGAAACAGGCGACACTTATCAAATAGATGAGTATCCATTTGGTCGCACTGCTAATGTAATCTGCGGTATCGCAAATCCTAACAGATTCTTAAGAACACTGAATAATTTGAAAATAAACTTTGATTATAGACTGTTCCCAGATCATCATTATTTTAGTAAGAAAGATCTGAAGTTTGATTTCGAAAGACCCATACTTACCACAGAGAAAGATGCAGCTAGAATGGGAGAAAAATTTACTGAAAAAAATGTTTGGTACTTAAAAATGGGTGTGAAACTTAATACTAATATAAGCAAACTAATTACTGAAAAGTTAGAAAAAGAGCATGTATAAAATTCTAATTCCAGCAAGACTAAACTCACAAAGATTAAAAAGAAAATTGCTTGAGAAAGTGGACTATAAAACCATAATTCAAATGACTTGGGAGGCGTGTTTAAAAACTGATGCAGAAGAAGTGGTTGTAGTTACTGATTCAGATGAAATATTCGAGTTAATAAATAATTTGGGAGGCTCTGTTTTTAAATCAAAAAAAGAACATAGTTCAGGCACTGATCGAATCCAAGAATACGTTGAAGAGCTAAAATTAAGTGATGAAAAATTAGTTATTAATGTTCAAGGTGATGAGCCCCTTATTGAAGTTGAAGCAATAAATAAACTAGGGTCTTTTATGATAGATAATCGTTTTGATTATGGGACTTTAGCGAAGACTTTCAGCCACGATGACGATTTTAACGACAGCAATAAAGTGAAAGTTTTAGTTGATGAAAATAAGGGTCTAGACTTTTATAGAACGAGCTCCAATAACCCTGATGGAAATGGCAAAATTTTGCATCATATTGGTGTTTATGCCTTCACAGTAGGATTCTTGAATCATTTCGCAAAAATGCCTCAAACAGCCAATGAGCAAGCACTAAAATTAGAACAGCTCAGAGCAATTGATAACGGCTTGCCAATAAATGTTCTTGAGCTTGAACTTAAAGATTCATGGGGCATTGATACAGAAGAAGACTTAAGAAAATTAAGGGAATATCACAAATTTAATTGATCATGGATTTAACTAAAAATAATGGCTTAAATTTAAAATCTGAAGCATCAGAATTTTTTTTATTTGAATGTGAGAAAGATCTCCACAAAATTCTGGAGCACTCTGAAGCGATCGAAAAAAAGATACAGGTGATTGGTTCTGGGACAAACACAATTTTTCCAAGACATTTTTCAAATATTGTTATCAAGTCAACCAATAATAATTTTAAATTTTCAGAGGAGGGTGACATTGCAAAACTCGAAGTTGGTGCTGCAGTAATATGGGATGATTTAATAGACTTCTGTTGCAGCAAAAATCTCCATGGGCTCGAAAATCTTGCAGGGATACCAGGCACAGTTGGTGCTGCACCAATTCAAAATATTGGTGCATACGGTGTAGAAATTTCAGATCTTATTGACTATGTAGAGTGTTTTGATACAAAGCTCAAAATTACTAGGAAGATCAGAAATGAAAACTGTGATTTTGCTTACCGAAAAAGCTTATTCCAAGTAGAAACCGATTTGATAGTAACCGCAATAGGATTGAAACTACAAAAAGAATTTAATCCAGTCTTAAACCATGAAAGCATTCAAGGTAAAACTTACAGGAAAGCTTTAGACATGGTTGATGGAATACGAGCAATTAGGAATGCTAAAATTCCTAATCCGCTGGATTTTCCAAATCTGGGAAGCTTTTTTAAAAACCCAATAATGGCCAAAGTAGAATCCAATAACAATCATAAACTTAAAGATCTCAAGCATTATGAAATGCCTAATGGAATGATAAAGTTCTCAGCTGGTGAAATGTTAGATAGATTATCTCTAAAAGGAATGAAAATAAGAAATGTAGGTTTATCAACTAAACATGCTTTAGTTCTAACAAGCACCGGTATAGCAGCAGCCAAAGATATCAAGCACGTTGAAGATATTTTGAGAAACATGGTGTTGGAACATTATGGTGTTGAGCTTGAACGTGAACCAATATATTTATGAATATTTCATTGTTCTTATCGCTGGCATTTGCTCATTTAGTGGCCGTTACTTCCCCTGGCCCTGACTTCTTCTACATAATAAAAAGTAGCTTTGAGAAGGGCTTGAGGAGTTCTATTATTTCATCAATTGGAATTGGATTTGGAGTTTTTCTCCACTGTTTATTCGCCATAGTAGGTTTGGATTTTCTCTACCAAAAAATACCTAGTATTTACACAATAATAGGCACAGTTGGAGCAGGGTATCTGATTTATTTAGGCATTGGTGGAATATTTGCCGATCCTGAAATTAAGGATTTAGCTATTAAAGAAAAACGACAAATTAACGTCTGGCAAAGTTTTACTGGTGGTTTAATGGTAAATATTTTTAATGTTAAAGCTTTTATTTTTTTTGTATCATTATTCAGTGGTATAGTGCTTAATAGCTCAACATTTTTTCAACTTAGTATTTCAATATATTTTTTTATGGCAACAGCAGTATGGTTTGTAATTTTAAGTTTTATTCTCAATAGAGGTTTTAAATCATTACTAAATCACTCGGTGCAAAGAGCAATTTCTAAAGTATCTTCGTGCTTTCTAATCGCAATAGGGTTTGGTCTTGGGGTTTATGTATGGACCTAAGGACATTAGAAAAAAGTATTTTATCCTTGGATGATTACCCAATTGATGATTGGAATCCAAAAATTTGTGAAGGGGTTGAGTTTTATATTGATTCAGATGCAAACTGGTTTTTTAACGGCTCAAAGATTGATAGACCAGCAATGGTGAAACTTTTCTCAAAATTGGTTAAGTACGAAGATGGACAATATTTCGCAGTTACGCCTGTTGAAAAAATTCCTATTAAAGTTGAAAAAGAGATATTTAGCATAATTGATTACAAACAAGAAGGTAACCATTACTTCTTTCAAACTAATACCGAGGAGTGGGTTAAATTAAGCGAGAAAAACAAATTAACTGTGGAAATGGTAAATAACCAGCCATATCCAAAAATTAAGCTTAAAAACGATATATTTGCCTTATTAAGTAGAAATGTTTTCTACAAAGTTATTGCAGAATCTAAACAAGATGGAATGTCTATGTACCTTGAATCTGATGGTAAATTTTTCTACTTAAATTAATCAGAATGAGTGTGACTCCGAGGTTTTTTGTCATATAACACACAGGTAAAAGAGGTTTTATCTCTTTCAACATTTCTATCAAACCTACAAAAATCTGAAATATAAAAGATTTGGTTTTCGTACGGTGTAGATGTGTAAACTAAGACATTATTTCTTTGGCAATTTTCTGCAATGAATTTGTATGGAGCATTATTTTCATCAACATAACAAACATAATCCATATCAGCTTTTGCAAAAAAGGTGAGAGGTAAAAACAAAAAAATTAATCTCATTTGCTTTTAGCCTCTATGAATTCATCAACTTTTTCTTCAAGAATGTTTAAAGGTATTGAGCCAAAACTTAGCATGTGATCATGAAAATCTTTGATATCAAAATCCTCTCCCAAGGCTTCTTTGGATTTATCTCGGAGCTCCATTATCTTCAGTTGACCGATTTTATAAGCTAATGCTTGGCCAGGCCAAGCAATATATCTATCAACTTCGTTGTTAATGTCTTGTTCGGTTTTGGCAGTATTTTCTAAAAAGAGATTTACAGCATCTTCTCTAGACCAGTCTTTATAATGCATTCCAGTATCTACAACTAATCTCACTGCTCTCCACATATCGTAAGTCAATTGACCAAATTTATCGTACGGATCGTCGTAAATTCCCATACTTTCTCCAAGTTGTTCGCTGTACAATCCCCAGCCTTCAACAAAAGCTGTAATGCTAAGATATTTTCTAAAATTTGGAACATTTTCCATTTCTTGAGCTAGCGAAATTTGATGATGGTGCCCAGGAACCGCTTCATGCACAGACAGCACTGGTATTTCATATTTAGGCCTAACTTCAGGCATATACAAGTTTGCGTAATAATATCCTGGCCTGCCTTCACTTGGCGCGTTGTAATAAGCGGTTGTAGTGAAAGGTGCTGATTCCATTGGTATAGGGATCACGCCGTAAGGCGCTCTAGGCAGCTTATTAAATAGAGTAGGCATAAAGGCATCAATTTCTTTGGACATTGCCCTGTAAGCTTGTAAGAGCTCTTCGCCAGTTTCGAAATAAAACCTTGGATCTGTTCTTAAATATTGTAAGAAGGAATTAAAGTCTCCCTCCCAACCAACTTGTTCAATAATCTCTTCCATCTCAGCTCTGATCTTGGCAACTTCGACTAAACCAATCTCATGTATTTCGTCAGGGGTAAGGCTTGTTGTTGTGTGGTATCTTGCTAAATATTCGTACCATTCTTTGCCGTTTGGAACATCGCTGATTCCTATGCTATGCCTGGATTCTGGTAGATACTCATTTACAAGAAAATCATAAAACTCTTGATAGACAGGGTTTAAAACATTTTGAATATAGTTTTTGACCTCATTCTGTAATGCAAGAGCATCTTCAGGAGATGCGACTTCACCTACATTCTTAAAAATTTTGTAATAGGGATGATCTTCAAGGTCTCTTTCCAGCATAGCTCCAATCTGAGCTGAAACCCCTCGAGTCACTAATTTTGGTTGAGTGTATCCAAGCTCAAGACCCTCTTTGTTTATTTCCAATGAATTTCTTACATTCTGGGTATAGCCCTTAACTCGTTCAAACCAGTTTTTATAACTTTGTAGATCGGTAAAATTTAATCTGTTGCCGTATAGATAATAATCTTGGACACCACCTCTCTGGTTTAATCTCATGTAATAGCCTGGGTATTTTCTACCTTCCAAACTTATTTCATAATCTGACTTTAGAAGTCGGTAATTAAGCTGGTCTTCTTCACTAAGGTTATTTGGGTCTATTTGACTCAATACATCTAACACATAACTCTCATATTCTGCTTCTGTGAAAAAATCTTCAATTGAATTACTGGAAACCTTATCATCGTACCTTTTATCGCCAAGAAGAGAGGCAAATAATGGGCTTTTCTCCATAGAGTCTGCCCAATTTTCTTCTAAAAATTCTTTAAATTTCTTTTGATCTGGATGTGGTTTCTCCGTTGTAAAGTACTCATACCCTACATTTGTTGCTACACCTACAATACCAGCAATAAGTACGACGCTTAATAATTGTCCAAATTTCATAGTAGTTATAGATTACTACATATTTGGATAATTAGGGCCACCACCGCCCTCTGGTGAAACCCAATCAATGTTCTGTGATGGTTCTTTTATGTCACAAGTTTTGCAATGTATGCAGTTTTGGGAATTGATTTGAAATCTTTTCTTTCCATCTTCTTCAACGATTTCATACACTCCAGCAGGACAATATTTTTGTGCAGGTTCATCATATAGTTCGAGAGTTTTAGCAATTGGTAAGTCAGGATCCTTAAGCACTAGATGACAGGGTTGCTCTTCTTCATGATAAGTATTTGAAAGATAAACTGAACTTAGTTTATCGAAAGTAATTTCATTATCATATTTGGGATAATCAATTTTTTTGCAATCCTTTGCAAATTTTAGCGATTCGTGATCGGGCGTAGGGTGATTCAATGTAAATGGCAGGTTGCCCCTAAAAATTAGTTGGTCTATTGCATTCATACCCGCACCTATTAAACCTCCAAATTTATGAAAAAATGGATTGAAATTTCTCGACTTATAAAGCTCGGTATATAGCCAGCTTTTTTTAACTTCTTCGTCTAAGCTTTTTGTATTTCCTTCAATATTTGAAGCTATAACTTTAGCTGCCTCAATCCCGGATTTCATAGCTGTATGAGAGCCTTTAATCTTGGAAAAATTCATAGTACCAGCATTGCAGCCTACAAGATAACCACCAGGAAATTCCATGCTTGGCAAGCTTTGCAAGCCACCTTTTATTAAAGCTCTAGCTCCGTAGGACAATCTTTTGCCATTATTTAAATATTTTTTTATTGCAGGATGTGACTTCCATCTTTGGAATTCGTCATATGGGCTCAAATGAGGATTCTTATAATCAAGAGGTATGACTAGCCCCAATAAAACTTGTTTTTTATCAGTGTGGTACATGTAAGACCCACCTGGTGTATCATCGGGAAGAGGCCAGCCACTAGTATGCATAACAAGGCCTTCTTCATGCAAGTCGTTATCAACTTCCCAAATTTCTTTAAAGCCAATGCCATAGTGTTGTGGATCTTTTCCTTTATCCAGCTCAAATTTTTTTATAAGTTGTTTTCCTAAATGTCCCCTACATCCTTCAGCGAAAACTGTTGCTTCGTTAGCTATTATCTCCATTCCTGGTTGAAACGAATCTTTTGGGTTACCCTCAGCATCCACACCCATATCACCTGTAATTACTCCTGCAACTTTATTATCTTTGAAGATTACCTCAGCGGCAGGAAATCCTGGAAATACGTCAACTCCTAAAGCTTCTGCTTGCTCTGCTAGCCATCTACAAAGGTTTCCTAAACTAAGAATGTAATTGCCATGATTTTGCATTGTTGGCATAACAAAAGATGGTATTGGAAGACTATATTTGTCATTGATTAAAAACTTAATTGAATCTCTTTTAACTTTGACATCTAGTGGTGCACCTTTTTCTTTCCAATCTGGAATAAGCTCATCTAACGCGGTAGTTTCAAATACGTTACCAGAAAGAATGTGGCCCCCAATTTCAGCACTTTTTTCTAGTAAGCAAATAGTCTTATTAAGGTTTTTATCTTTGAAGGTTTGTGCAAGCTTTATAGCGGTTGCAAGACCAGAAGGACCACCGCCAATTATGACGACATCATAATCCATTGATTCTCTTTCCATATTATCTACCAAGGTGTTTAATTTTTATCTTTTTCCTATATATTACTAATTGACAAAATTTAAATATATGAAAATTCTGATTCCTATTAAAAGAGTTAATGACTACAACGTCAAGGTCAGGCCAAATCAAGCAAATACAGATGTTGATCTTAGTAATGTAAAAATGGCTATGAATCCTTTCTGTGAAATAGCTGTAGAGGAAGCTATTAGATTAAAAGAAGCTGGGAAAGCTGATGAAATAGTAGTTGTGACAATCGGTGATGATAAACATCAAGAACAACTAAGAACTGCTCTAGCATTAGGTGCAGATAGAGCATTACATGTGAAAACTGATATTACTTTGCAACCATTAGATGTTGCCAAGACTTTAGCTAAGGTTTATGAAAGAGAATCGGCGAATCTAGTTATTATGGGAAAAGTAGGAATTGACGGCGATCATAACCAAACTGGCCAGATGTTTGCTGCATTAACTAACTTACCACAAGCAACTTTTGCTTCTGAAATTGAGATTAATGGAAATGATGTACAAGTCACCAGAGAAATCGATGGTGGGCTTGAAACCCTAACTGCTGAAATGCCCGCAGTTATTACAACTGATCTTAGACTTAACGAACCTAGATATGCTTCTCTGCCAAATATTATGAAAGCTAAAAGAAAACCGCTTGAAGAACTTTCTCTGGACGAGTTGAATGTGAATGTTGAAAGCAAAGTTACAACATTGAAAGTTGAGTCACCTCCCCAAAGACAAGAAGGTGTAAAAGTTGAGAATGTCGAGCAATTGGTAGATAAATTAAGAAATGAGGCCAAAGTAATATGAAAACACTAGTGATCGCTGAACATAACGGAGAAAACTTGTCAGCAGCTACCCTAAGTGTAATTGATGCTGCAAAGAAGCTTGGCAGGGATATTGATTTACTAGTTGCAAGCAATTCATCATCGAATATTTTAGCAGAAGCGAAAGTAGTTGAAGGTGTGAGTACTGTACTTGATTTTAGCCATGAAAAATTTGCAAATGAAATAGCTGAAGACATTGCAGCATGTGTGGTTTCAGTGAAAGATAGTTATGACTTTTTCTTGGCAAGTTCAAGTACCTCTGGAAAAAATAACCTTCCAAGAGCTGCAGCATTATTAGATATACAACAAATTTCTGAAGTCACTGAGATCCTTGACGATAAAACATTTAAAAAACCAATTTACGCTGGATCATGCATTGCCACCGTGCAATCTACGCAAGAAAAAAATGCTTTAACAATCAGAACCACCTCATTTGAAAAGACTGGTGCGTCTGGCGGATCAGCAAGTATTGAAACAAAAGATGTTCCGGGTACTGACTCAAGAAAATCAGGTTTTGTAAAAAATGAGCTTACTGTTTCTGATAGGCCAGAATTAACAGCAGCAGACATTGTAGTTTCAGGGGGAAGGGGAATGCAAAATGGGGATAATTTTGCATTACTTGAAGGAGTTGCGACAAAACTTAATGCTGCTGTAGGAGCGTCAAGGGCTGCAGTAGACTCCGGTTTTGTGCCTAATGATTACCAGGTTGGTCAAACAGGAAAATCCGTTGCACCCAACCTTTACATTGCAGTCGGTATATCAGGAGCGATACAACATTTAGCAGGCATGAAAGATTCAAAAACAATTGTCGCAATTAATAAAGACGAGGAAGCTCCAATCTTTAAAGTTGCTGATTATGGTCTAGTTGCAGATCTTTTTGAGGCCCTCCCAGATTTAGAATCAAAACTCTAAATTATAGACATAACAATTACACTAACTAAGCTAACAAAAACTACTAATAGACTTACCAAAGCTATAACTAACCTCAATGGGTTGTCTTCAATCATATCTTTTAGATTGTCTTTTTTTCCTGTCCCTGAAATAAGAGAAAATAAGTCATTTAATAATTTCATAGTAAACTTACATATTAATTATGATAAACGTAACTGCAACAGCTGAAGAATATCTCTCAGAACTTATTAGAAAAAAAGATTTCAAGTGTGATATCAGAATTTTTGTGTCAGATCCAGGTACACCCAGAGCAGAGACTTGTTTGGCTTTCTGCAAGGAAGATGAGTCAGAACCAACAGATCATAAAATCAAATATAAAAATTTTATTCTCTTTATAGAGGAAAAAAGTTTAGCATTTTTAGGTGATGCTGAGGTAAATTACGATAAAGATAATTTTGGTGGTCAACTAACTATAAAAGCACCTAGTTCTAGGGTTCCTAATATGGGAGAGAACTCTACGCTTGAAGATAAAGTCAACTACATTCTATATGATGAGATTAATCCACAATTAGCCTCGCATGGAGGCAATGTTCACTTAGACAGAATTACCAAAGATAATTATGTTGTGCTTCAATTTGGAGGTGGTTGTCAAGGTTGTGGCATGGTAGATGTCACGTTAAAAGAGGGTATTGAAAAAACACTTCTTGAAAAAATACCTGAGCTAAACGGTGTGAAAGATATCACTGATCATTCTGATAACGAAAACGCTTATTATAAATAATTTTAATCATCCGCTTTTGGGTAACTATAAACGCCCACGAGCAACCCTATTTTTGGATGATCAAAGTAGTGAAACTCATCCAATGAAATTCTTCTCTGCTCATCAAGAATAAATATTTCTGTTTCGATATTATTTTCTTCTTCATCGGTTTTCTTTATCTCAAAACCGCCAAGTAGAGGTTTCACATTAAATTCGGATTTGCTCATTAAATATGAATTTTTAAGGACATCAGCACCAAGCGCACATTTAGCATGTATTCTGGGATATCTAGACTGAAAGACTTTGACAATACATTGGTTTTCATTATCAGACACAAGGATAAATGGTGTATTTTCCTCATTATTTAATGGTTGGAACCAGGATTTATGATTCGATAATTCAAGGTCTTTAATTTGAGAAATTCTGCGCATCGTGCCATTTAATTCATGGTCCTTACTGTCTATTACCCTGTAAACTTTAGGAGGTATAAAAGTTTCCCCTTCCGCAAGCTCTTCTTCCTCTTTGTCATCAAATATCTTTTCTACAAATTCAAAATCAATTTTGACTTGGCCTTCAGCTAACTCAATAGTATCAAGGTTAATTTCTGGAGTTTGTGGTTTTTCTAGATTAAGAATTTCGCTGGTTAGAGAAAAATTATCAACTTTTGGAAATAATTCGTTAGTGCTTTGATTTTTCCAAATTATTGAGGCAACTTCAACTTTTACATATTTAGTCTCCTCTTGAGGAAAAATTTGCAAAGAGAAGGCCAGAAAAACCGCTATAAACTTGAAAAAAAGGCGCATAAAGTTTTTAATACCAATTGAGTTTAATCATTAACTTACTAAGATAATACAAGATTTTATTTAACG
>CENJ01174052.1_pt1 | contig 29173 bp, 40 predicted proteins | sample 356161 | NCBI WGS metagenome assembly CENJ01 (sample SAMEA2619531, study PRJEB7988) | marine metagenome | biome: marine biome (ENVO:00000447); feature: surface water layer (ENVO:00002042); material: "saline water (ENVO:00002010), including plankton (ENVO:xxxxxxxx)" | depth 5 m | reverse complement strand
ATAATGGGTATAGTAATATTGAAAATATTTTAAATAGTATGAATAATAAAAATAAATGCTTACTAATTGTTGAATCTATGTGTATTGGATTATTTTTATCAGATTATATTGCTTTAAAATTTGGATATATTCGTAATTTAATGGAATATGATAAATGTGAAACATATAAAAAGTATAAAATAAAAATTATTAGAATTACTTCAAACTGGGATACAAGTAAATGGAGTTATTTAAAACTGTGTAATTTTCATGTAAATTTAGAATATTATGAACAAAATACTATTCAACAAATAAAGGACAATATTAAAGACAATAAGTGGCGAAGACAATATATTGATGTTCATTTTTTAGAGGCTTTATGTTGGGATCCACCAGATTTAAAAATTAACGATACAATATAATTGAAATAAATATATTTATTATGTATAATTACAAAAATATGTATATGGAAATGTTATTTAAACTACCACTTCCTGATGAATTATGTTGGAAAATAATATATTATGCTTGTAAATCTAATCTTCATGACTTAGGATTAGGTGTTGTTAAACATTTTACATATAGTGAAAATAACAATAATTGTTTATCTTCTGTAAAAAGTGACAAAATGTTAATTGAATTTTTTAGATCGAGTTTTCCGTTTATAAATTATATGAAACCATTTAATATATTTAAATTGGGTATGTTCACAAATATGCAACAGTTAATTATTTGTCCTTTTGCTTCAGATATGTTTGAAGCGATTACCGGTGACATTCAAGTAGTTCGAAATATGCCAAATTTAACTAACATAGTTATATCTTTTTCAAATATATACGGTGATATTAGTAATTTATCTTCATTAACTAAATTAGAAAACTTATCACTTACTAAAGTAAATATAGAGGGAAATATAAGCTCTTTATTATCTTTACAACATTTAAAATCATTATTTATTGCAAACACCCTTGTGCACGGTAATAAAGATATATTTAAAAATATAAATAATTTAAAATATTTTATAGAAATTTGATTATATATTTTTAATTTTTATATAAAAATGATTTATGCATGTATTATATAATGTATTCATCTCTTTTTCGTTATTTTAAACATAAGATTCCTAGAATAACCCCTGGTGAACTAATTGCTCTTCAAAGTGGTAATACTTTTACAGACACACATATATTAGAAGGGAAATATACACTTCCAGAAAAATATAATTATAAAAATAAATTTCCTGATTCAAAATTAAATGATTTATTTAATACTTATGATAACAGTAAAATGTATCCAAATGATAACAATAATAAATGGATAAAATATTTGGCTGAAAATAAGTTTTTTAGTTTTTTAATATCTGAAAAATATGGTGGTATTAAATTATCTACGAATGAATTGTCAAATATTTTAACAAAAATTTCAAGTGTAAATCCATCATTAGGCGTGGTTACAATGGTTCCCAATTCATTAGGACCTGGTGAATTATTAACACATTATGGTACAGATGAGCAACGTAATTATTATTTACCAAAATTGGCAAATGGTGAATTTGTGCCTTGTTTTGGTTTAACAGGTCCGTATAATGGTTCTGATGCAACAGGTGCAATTGATAAAGGTAAGGTTATAAAAGAAAACGGTGTAATTAAAATAAAAGTAAGTGTAAATAAAAGATATATAACATTAGCACCAGTAGCAAATTTAATGGGTATTGCATTTGAATTGGAGGATCCAGATAATTTATTAGGACAATCTGGAATTACGTTAGCATTGGTAAAACGAGACCAAGCGGGGTTAATTCAAGACACTCATCACAATCCTTTAAACGTTGGATTTCCTAATGGAACCATTAAGGGTGAATTTATTATTGAATTAGATCAAGTAATTGGTGGAAAAGATAGAATAGGAGATGGATGGAAAATGTTAATGGAATGTTTATCAGCAGGACGAGGTATAAGTCTACCAGCAACTGCAAATGCAAGCAGTAAAGTAGCGACATTTGGAATATATAATTATATGCAAGTAAGAGAACAATTTAAAATACCATTGAGTAAAATGGAGGGAATACAAGAAAAATTTTTAAATATGGTTTATAACACTTGGGTAATTCAGTCTTCTATAGATTTGACAAATGATATATTAGACCATGGTAAATCACCTGCTGTAATAAGTGCAATAATGAAGCAACAAACAACAGAAAGAGGAAGAGTTGTATTAAATGAAGCTATGGATATACATGCTGGTGCCAGTATATGTATTGGACATAGTAATTTCTTAGAACCGTTTTATAGAGCTGCTCCAATAGGTATTACCGTTGAAGGGTCAAATACTTTAACACGTAGCTTAATTATTTTCGGTCAAGGATTAAATAAGAGTCATCCTCATATTTACAATATATTTGACGCATTATTAAATGACGACGTCAAATCATTTTCTAGACATTTTAATAATATAGTAAAACATAGTTTGGTGTTATATGGTAAAAGTTTTTCATTTTGTAATAATTTACACCAACATATTATAAATTTTGCAACACTTACTAATTTTGTAGCTCTAAAAGGGGGTGCTTTAAAAAGCGAACAAATGTTGTCTGGTGATATGGCAGATATTTTTAGTAATTTATATTTAGCATTAGGGGTAGAATATTATCAGAAACATTATAACGTTAGTGAAAAATTGTCTTCATATGTAGTAAAAAGATTATTATATGAAAATCAGTGTAAAATAAATTATATTATAAATAATTTAGGACCAGAGAAATATTTATTATATCATCTTAAAAAGACACCCCATGAGCCGAGTTATGAAGAAAAACGTGAAATATTTCATGAAATAATGAATAATAAAAATATAATATCTGAAATTAAAAAAAATATAATTGTTAAAAACAGTATATTAGAAGAGCTTGAATTAATTAATAAAATTGAGAAAAAAGGTACTGAATATGAAAAACTTAGAGACAAAATAATTAATGTTGGTGAATATAAGAATTAAAGGTACATCTATAAATATACTATGTTTAAAAGCGCACTATGGTATAAAAATAAGACTATTTTAATAACAGGTGCAAGTTCAGGATTAGGTAAAAATATGGCGTTGGAATATGCAAAAAATGGCGGTAGAATTATAAATTTGTCTCGAAATATAGATAAGATGAAAAAATTAAATGAAGAATTAAAAAATATAAATAATATAGATCATATGTATTATGATGTAAATATATCTGAATATGCTCATATATTACATGTAAAAAATGATTTATTGAAAAAAAATATTTTACCAAATGTTTATATAAATAATGCAGCGGGAAATTTTTTATGTCCATTTCACAAGTTATCACCTAATGGTTGGAATCGTATAATTGAGATAGTATTGCATGGTACATTTAACGTGAAACATATTTTTGGCAAAGAATTAATAAAACAAAAAACACCAGGTGTATTTTTAAATATTACAACAACATATAGTGATACTGGTTCAGCTATGGTAATACCTTCGGCTGTTGCAAAATCCGGTATAAATGCATTAATGAAAAGTTTAGTAGTAGAATGGGGTAAGCATGATATTCGATTAGTAGGAATAGCTCCAGGTCCAATAGATAATACTGGAGGATTAGAAAAATTAGACCCTTTAAAAATATTTAAATATATGAACGATTATACTAATCCCCGTAGTAGAATGTGTAATCCTACCGAAATATCTAACTTAGCAATGTTTCTTACAAGTGATTATGCTGATTATATTAATGGTGAAATAATAAGAATTGATGGAGGTGAATTAAATAAAAATTCTGGTCAATTTAATTTTATTACAAATATTCCAATGTGGGATAAAATTACTTAAATTTTATTACATATAGAAAGAGTATTAAAAATTCTTAATTAATAATATATGAAAAATATATTATTAATATTGCACAATCAGAAGAGTGTGACACTATATATTGATCCAAATATTTCTATACATGCATTAAAACATACTATTGAAAATGAGTATTTTATACCTGTAAAATATCAGCAATTATATACAAATGGTTTATTATTACATGATAGTGTGCTACTCACTGATATAGAAAGTGATATATTAACAGTATGCTATCATATAACTGGTGGTGGGTGTAGATATAAAAAAGCAAAATCAATGTTTAGATGGAAATGGAAAAAAAAACGTATTCGGCGTCGGCAAAGAAAACATCGTAAAATGAGACTACGTGCTAGATAGTAACCATTCTACTTACATAATAAGTATACATAATAAATATAAATGACTGTATAATAATAGAGAATATTATAAATATAAATCCGAAAAATACACTATTATATAATCCTTCAATAATAGCATCCTTATTATTTCTATAAAATAATAAACAAATACAACCACTTATCATGTAATGCATAATTATATTACTTATAAAATAGTGCGTTTGCATAATGATGGATGTTATATAAGCTCCATAAAATCCTCCAATAAAATGAATAAGTTGCATATTGATTTATTTTAAAATATTAATTATATTTCAATAATTGAAATAATATAAATATAACTTTTATAGTAATAACAATGTATCGTCTTATTCCAATGCGAGTTCTCCGGCGCACAACAGGTGTAAAGTTCGATGAAATGGTTCCATCTGATATACCAGTGATTCATGGTATTGACCGCGTCATTCATGCGCCCAATAGTATTTCACCAGGTCCAGTGGAAGATTGTACACCCCCGGTAAAGCGACCTTGGTATATGCACCCTGGGCAAGATGATAATTTAATGGTAGTCCAAGGAACTCGTTATGTAGATATATATGACCCAAAAATTAAACAAAAGGCATCATTTATTGTTACACCAGATAAAATATATAAAAATAATAAATTGTATTACGATGGTCCGGCTTTGGTAGTATGGCCGGCAGGTATATTTCATAGAATTATTTCTGGGGAAGAAGGAAGTATTAGTATTAACTTTTCAACACGAACAAATGATTTCGATTTAAAAACTAATTTTAATATATATGATTTATGTTTAATGACTGGTAAATACAATTTAATAAAAGATGGAGAAGACGATCAACCAGATTTTAATTATATTTATCCTAATGAAGAAATTAAAGAATTGGTAGAAATTGCTTAAAAAACAAACATTAAAATATTTATTTATATCAATATGATTGCAATTTTATTAGTTACACTTATTGGATTAATGGAAATAATTGGTGACATTGTATTAAAAAACTGGTCTCTTGGAAAAGTAGAAATGAATAAATATATGATAATTGGTATTATTACTTATATTATTATTGCTATATTATATGCATTTTCATTGAAACACGGTATGCTCAGCGTTGTAAATGCAATGTGGCAAGGTATTAGTTTATTATTTACATTTTTATTAGCTGTTTTGTATTTTAAAGAAAGACCTAGTACGAAACAATTGCTTTGTATTGGACTTATTTTTATAGGTACATTAGGATTAATGTTTATTTAAACATAATAATTAATATATCTTGATAGAATTAATATTATTACATAATTTAGAAAATAATCATGCAGCCAATAGTATTTCACCTGGTCCAATATTTAATGGTAGTCCAAGCAACTCGTTATGTAGATATATATATATATATGACTCAAAAATTAAACAAAAGACATCATACAAAATATATAAAAATATTAAAGATTTATTAGAAATTGCTTAAAAAAAAAACAAATATTTATATATGATTAAAAATTTTCGTAATATAGTAAATAAATCTACATTAGATAGAAAGAAATTATGTATACCACCTTTACCATTAAATATTAAAGAAGTAGATATGTTATGTAAAATTTTAGAAAAAAATGAATATAATTATTATGATGAATATTTTTTATTAAGTGAATTAAAAACTCGTATAATTCCTGGTGTAGATGAAACCAGTTATTTAAAAGCTAATTTTTTAAATAAAATTTGTAATAATAAAATTCAATGTGATATAATAGATAAGCAACATGCTATATATATATTGGGTACAATGCAAGGTGGGTATAATGTAGATATTTTAGTAGGTTTATTAGAAAATGAAGAATTAGCAGAATACGCTTACAAGCAATTAAAAAATACTATTTTAATATTTGATCATTATAATGTTGTAGAACAATATTATAAAAAGGGGAATCCGTGGGCTAAATTATTATTGGAATCTTGGGCAAATTCTGAATGGTTTATAAATAAACCAAAAATAAAAGATAAAATACCATTAACCATTTTTAAAGTAAATGGTGAAACAAATACTGACGATTTGTCTCCAGCTCAAGATGCTTGGTCAAGACCAGACATTCCTTTGCATGCGCGTGCTATGTTAAAATGTCCAAGAGAAAGTATTATACCTAATATAGATTATGAAGTAGGTCCTTTAAATCAAATAGAATTATTAAAACAAAAAAAAATAGATATAGCGTATGTTGGTGATATAGTAGGAACAGGTTCAAGTCGTAAAAGTGCTACAAATAGTATATTATGGCATTTTGGAAAAAAAATAATGTATGTTCCAAATAAAAAAATTGGTGGTTATTGTTTTGGAGGTAAAATAGCCCCAATATTTTTAAGTACAATGGAAGATAGTGGTGCTTTTCCTATTGAAATGGATGTATCAAAGCTAGAATATGGACAAAATATAGATTTATATCCATATGAAGGTATTGTTACGGAACACAATACAAATAAAGTAATAACGGATTGGAAAATGCATAGTGAAACATTATTAGACAGTGTTAGGGCTGGAGGACGTATCCAATTAATGATTGGTAAGGCTTTAACACAAAAAGCATGTACAAGCTTGGATTTACATAAACCAAGTGTTTTTATAGAAAGAAATATAAATGATAGTATTCAAAATAAATATACATTAGCTCAAAAAATAGTTGGTAAGGCATGTAATTTACCAGGTGTTTTACCAGGTACGTATTGTGAGCCATTAGTAACAAGTGTAGGTTCTCAAGATACAACAGGACCTATGACTCGCGATGAATTAAAAGATTTGGCATGCTTGGGATTTTCAGCTGATTTAGTAATGCAATCTTTTTGTCATACCTCGGCTTATCCTAAACCGGTAGATGTAATTACACACAATACATTGCCTGATTTTATAAAAAATAGAGGAGGAATTTCATTAAAACCTGGAGATGGTATAATACACAGTTGGTTGAATCGAATGTTGTTACCAGATACGGTGGGTACTGGAGGAGATTCACATACTCGTTTTCCTATTGGTATATCTTTTCCTGCTGGTTCTGGGTTAGTAGCTTTTTCCGCTGCAACAGGAATGATGCCTTTAGATATGCCCGAATCAGTTTTAGTTAAGTTTTCTGGTAAAATGCAACATGGTATTACTCTTCGTGATGTTGTTCATTCTATACCATATTATGCACGAAAACAAGGATTATTAACATTAGATAAGAAAGATAAAAAAAATATTTTTAATGGAAATATACTAGAAATTCAAGGGTTACCTGATTTAACATGTGAGCAAGCATTTGAGCTTTCTGACGCGAGTGCGGAACGTTCAAGTGCGGGTTGTACGATTCAATTGAATAAGAATTCTGTCATTGAATATTTAACATCTAATATATCATTATTACATTGGATGATAAAAGAAGGTTATGGAGACAAAAATACAATAAATCGTAGAATAGAAAAAATGCAAAAATGGTTAGATGAACCTATTTTATTAGAGCCTGATGATGGAGCATGTTATAAAGAAACTATTCATATTGACTTGAACGATATAAAAGAACCAATACTATGTGCACCAAATGATCCGGACCATGCAGTATTGTTATCTGAAGTAGAAAATACACACATACAAGAAGTGTTTATCGGTAGTTGTATGACTAATATTGGACATTTTAGAGCGGCTGGTGAATTATTAAAGACACATGAAGATGAATTAAATACTACATTATGGATTGCTCCACCTACTAAAATGGATGAAAAGGTTTTAAAAGAAGAAGGATATTATGATATATTTAAAAAGCATAATTTAAATATTGAAATGCCTGGGTGTTCATTGTGTATGGGAAATCAGGCTCGAGTACAAGATAATTCAACTGTGTTATCAACTTCTACACGTAATTTTCCAAATAGACTTGGAAAAGGAGCAAACGTATTTTTAGCATCTGCTGAACTTTCTGCCATTAGTGCAATTGAAGGAAAAATACCAGATTATAATACTTATATAAATTATATGAATAGAATTCAAAAAAATCATGATACAATATTTAATTATATGAATTTTGATAAAATGAAAGATTATATAAAGTAATAGTTAATTATTTTTTTCGAATATTTTAAAACTACAATTATCATTTTCTTCACTATATTTTTTTAGTGTATATGTATTTCCATTATTTTTTTCGGTATAACGAATTAACTTTGTTAGTCCGTCTTTCTTAGTGTATTTTATAATTTCAATTGTATCTTCGTTTTTTATATATTTATTAATTTGTAAATCATTTTCATTATTTACATAACTTTTAAAAAACTTTTCTTTACTCATAAATATATATATATATATATAAACATTGTTTATATATATATTATTTGTATTGGACCATCTATTTTTAAATCTACATTATGAAATAGTTACACTGTTATTAGCATTTGTGGTAATCGCAGGGTCAGTTTCATTTACGTTTGACATGGAAGATGTTACGGATATAGATTGATATTTATTTAAAAATGCAATTAAATCAACTTTCTCTTTTTCTTTTTTTATACCAGAAAATAACATATTTGTACCTTTAATATATTTTTTTGGGTTTGTTAAATAATCAAATAAAGTTTCATTTGTCCATGTAATACCTGAATTTTGATTAGCCTTTGTATAATTGAAATTATCTACTTGACCAGCTTTTCTACCAATTATATTAAATAGGTTTGGCCCTTGTTTATTTTGTCCACCTTCATCGATTGTATGACACGTAGAACATTTTGTTTTAAATATTTTCGCACCTCTACTTTCATTACCTTTTTCAAAATCTGGCATATATTATAACTATTTATTTTTTTATATTAATGTAATTCATTATTTATTTTTAATTTAAGTTGTCCTATTTTTTGACCGGGATTAAGACCTTTTGGGCAACTATTAAAGCAGTTCGTTATTTTTTTTTAAAAAAGAAATGTAGTTATGAAAACATTGAATGAAAAAGTTAATACTATTCCATTAGGAAATAGAGTTTATTAACATAATAATATATGTTAGTAGAATCAATAATTTTATATAGTAGTCTAGGTGGAATAAGTTCTTTTTTATTTACATATTTAGCAATAAGATCTTTTTTTAGATATAATACAATAAATGGATTATTAGATTACCCAAATAAATCTACCAAGGTACACTTTGATAAAAACGTAAATGTTTTGTATATTCCTTCAGTACAATATTTAAGCGAAAACAATATAAAAGAGTTGTGGTATAGTGTAGATGATTTTAATGAGTTTAAAGTAGAGTATTCTAATACGATTAATGAAGTGATTTAAAGATAACACTATTGTTAATAGTATATGATGAAGATGTTTACTATTCTTACGACTCTACTTGCTTCCGCGCATGCTTTTGTTCCAACAAGCAAACCAGATGTAAAAAACTTTGCTTACTTTGGCGATGTAAAGCCATTGGATTATTTTGACCCTCTTTCATTATCAAGTAATTTATCCGAAGAACAAATTAAATATGTACGCGAATCCGAACTACAACATGCACGTGTTGCTATGGCAGCTTTTGTTGGTCTTAGTGCTCTGGATATTTTCCAAGATAAACTCGCTGTTAATGTATTATATGACTTAAAATGGGAGGAGCAGATTCCATTCTGGATGGGTGTTGGTGCCTATGAATTTGCTCGTATGGGCGCTGGTTGGAAGAATCCATTTTTGGATGGTAAATCTTATTTTCGACTAGAAGATGATTATCAACCTGGAAACGTTTTGAAAATGAATCCAGAAAGTATTACAGAGAGAGCATATAATGTAGAACTTTCAAACGGGCGTCTTGCTATGTTTGCTTGTTTGGGATATCTTGCGGAAGAATACGTTACAAAAGTACCAATATTTTAATAAATTATTATTGAAACAAAAACAATAAATATATATTATAATAATATAAAAAAATGAAGTCCATAAAATGGTTATACATATTCTTTTTGACTTTTACACATGGTTTTATTCATAATCCAAGATTATGTAGAACTGTAAAAGTAAATTTAAAATTGTTTCATAAAAAAACGAATCGATTTTTATACTATGCTACACCAAATAGTGAATATGTTATAGAAAATAAAGAACATGTTATAGATAAAAGTGTATCTATATTAAGTGATAATATAGTAAATGAAATATTATATATATTAAAATTTTCAAATTTATCAAATGATTCTGAAAATGCATATATTTATATATTTCTTTATGAATTTATGACATTTGGTTTTAAAGTTATAAAAAGCCCGAATCAAATGAATTTAGATAAAGATTATTTTACTGAAAAAAATACTCCGTTAATAAAAGAATTAATATTTAATATCATAATATATTTATTAATAAAAAATATATTAGTGGCTAATTTTATTAGTCTTATTAACCATTAAAAATTGAAACCATTTTAATATAATAAAATGATTTCAATGTATATGTATAAAAATATTTTTAATAAGAGTTTAAAAAAATGTTCTAATTTTCCTTTGACTGGATATACAAGGGACGGATATTGTAAACCTAATAACAGCGATTTAGGAAAACATTTAGTTTGTGGTATTATGAATAAAAAATTTTTAGATTATTCTGCAAAACAAAATAATAATTTATATGGTGTTACAAAACCTGGTAATAAATGGTGTTTATGTGTAAATAGATATAAAGATGCGTTAATAAATAATATGGCACCAAAAATAGATAAACGTGCTACGCATAAAAATGCATTACCTTATTTGCGTTCAAAAGGTGGTAGAAAAACAAAAAAAAAATCTTTTTTATACAATCCTAACAACCCAAAATTATCTTTTGATGTATACATTGATAAGAATCCAAATGATACTATATCTATAAAATACACTACAATAAATGATGTGAAACAAACCATAAGAAAATTGGAAAGACTTTTTAAGAATGGTAGTTATTCTCATAAACGTATATGGCAAGTGGCTATGATTATGAAAGTTAGATTAGAAGCTATTAAAAAACATAAGAAAACATTGTATAAAGGAGCAAAAAATGTTAATAAACGATTTAATATTGCAAATTCATATTATAATTTTCTTAAGAAACGTACAAAACTAAATCCTAGTAAACGTAAAACATTTAAATTCAATTTTTAATAGTTAATTTATTAAGTGCTCTTTTACAGTCATTGTGTATTGTATTTCTATCTTTGTTATAAAGCGTGGCTAATTCGTTCATTTTCATACGTTTCAAATATCTATTTTTTATTAAATCTTTTTCATAAGTATCTAATATGGAATAATCAATGGGTGAACTAATATCATATGTCGGAATTACATCCAATTTAATTTCTGAATATTTATATTTATTATTGTATTGTAATTTAACATAATCATCCATATATTTACGAATCCAATAATAACTATAAGTAGATATTTTTGCTCCATTGGTAGCATTATATTTTTCACAAGCTTTCATAAATCCTACGTATCCTTCTTGAATTAACTCTCTTTTTTGTTCATAATTTAATTTATGTTTTCTAGCCCATGAATTTGCAAAGTAAGGAACTAATTTATAGTGTTTACGAGCAAGTTCATTGATACGTTGAGGTGAATTCAATGCATAGCTTGGCAAAATGAAAATCATGATTACGGAGTAAAGGAGATGCATGTTTTTATTATACTATAATAATAAAATCATTTCAATTATTATAGTAAAATATTTATATGCAAAAACATTCTCCAATCTATTCGAAAATAGCCAACGCTCATTGCATCTACTATTTTTTTAAACATTGGACTCAATAAAAAATAATATATTTGTTTAGCTTCTTTTTCACTGTTTACACGTATAGCCATGGCACCTCCCGTCATACCATATTTTCCTTCCATATCAATCACAGGATTGTGCGCACCACCTTCACCAAATATAACTTTTGAAACACCAAACATGGGAGTATGTCTTCGCACCGGCGGAGTTAATGTATTGCTATAATAATATCGTACTCCCTTTTTTGGCGTAGAGTGTATCAACGGATATTTAAATTCAGATGAAGGGTTCTGATTGGTCCATTTTTTATCCGACCCAAACATTGTTCGATCATATATGAGGTCGCATAATTTGTCTCTATTTTTTGTTTCCATAGAATAAATAATATTAAATAAAAAATTTGGAATAAAGTTTTTTGTAGAAAGGTCAATAAAATGATTTTCACCATGAATATCCTTGATAAATGTATCGTGTTTTATTTTACCACCGCGAATAATGTACCAATCAAAACGCGTTTCTGCTCCAAATAAATTTAATCCGTCAGAAAAATGATGCATTTCTAAATATAGCATAGAGTTATAATGAGTCATTTTTTTAAATAATTTAGAATTTGGTTTTCTCCACCCGGGAGGATGAATAGAAGAAAAATAATTTCCCTCATTTAAATAGTTAGAAATAATAATAGAGACAAATTTATCCCACAAAGTTTCAGAGTTCTTCTTTTTATATTTTCTTTCATTATTATACGGTGGGTTAGCTATAATAATATCAAATGTTATATTTTTTGGTGGTATCCAAGTTAGAAAATCATGACAATATACATTTATTTCATGATTTTTTCCGAAAAGCGATTTTATAATTTCCACATTTGAGGGATTTTTTTCTACCATATAAATCATATTTTTTAATATATGAGTTAATCTTTCATTATTATTTGGCATACAATGCTTTAAAGTTTCATTTAATTTTAGTATAATTCTTATAGGAAAATTACCTATACCTGCGCACGGATCAAGCCATTTTAAATTAGGGTTATTCCATATATGTTTAGGTAATGTATCTAACATAATATCAATTTGTGATTGTGGTGTAAATACTTCACCATATTTATTTTTTTCATTTATTTTTATAATACTATTTTCTTGAATATATTTATTAATAGAAAGCATAATATATGTTTTATAAAAGATATATTATATTTTCGCATTATCTTTTGGTTTTTCAATTATTTTATTTTCATTATTATCATCTGATTCATTTTCATCTTCTAAATTATTGCCTTCTTCTTCATCTCTTGGAAAGGCTCCAAAACTTATATTAAAATCATCATCATCTTCATGACTATCTTGATGAGCATATTCATTATTTTTACTATTTACTTTAACATTGTTTGATGGACTATTTGTATCTATTCCTTTATCTTGAGTTTCTATTAAAAGAGATGGACTTTCACAACATTCGCATATTAAAAAGCTATACCATTTTTTTGGTTTTTCAAAATTATGAGTCTTTTTTTTCATATCCTTTAATATTCTACGCGCCATTTCTAAATATTTACTATGTTCATTTGGATATAGTGCTTTTTCGTAGCAATCTAAAGCATCTCTGTAAAACATCATTACGTCGTCAATGTAAAAACGATATGAAGCTTCGGCTGTTTGGAAATTCAAATTCTCTTGTAATTTCCTTATTTTTAAAATAGTAACATTACATTTTTCAGTAGATTTTGTCAATAATTCCATTCGTTCAGGGAATTTTTTGAATTTCATCATGGACGATATAATACCTAAAACAGTAGTCAACAATATAGGCATTAAAATAGAAAGAGGTGATAAAAAATCTTTTCTTTCAGCTAAATCTAATTGACCTTTAATTGATTCAAAGAAAGCTGAAAATAAAGATAATACAATGATGAATTTATTATATTTGTCTTGTAATATATTTACGTCATTATGTGCAAGCATAATAGCATCCCTGTTTAAACGAGTTTCTAACAAAATCTTTTTTAATTCATCATGCAAAACAACTTTTGGTTCATTAATTGCAACATTATTTAATTGAAAGTCTCCACTCATTTATATATTATAAATATTATTCTTTATTAAAATACATATAGATACCTGCAAGTATTGTAAAAATAGCAAAAAATTTACGCAATATATCTCTATTTATCTCTAAAGTATAATTAGAAGATATTAATGAAAAAATTGTAAATATTAATCCCATATATAATGCCGCAAATATATCGACGTGTCCCTTTTTATAGAATTTAATGGCTGCAAATATTCCAATGGGAGGTAAAAGCATGAATAAAGACGTACCAATTCTATTTTTTAAGTTTCCTAATAGTCCAAATAAAGTTAATAATGGAACAATTAATATTTCCGCACCTCCGCCAATTAACCCTGCAAATAACCCACTTATTATACCTATGACTGTAAGACCTAATATATAATTCATTATATATTTATTATATATTTATTTTACAAGGTTTATATTTTAAAATATCCAGTTCATCACATGTAGTGGGAAAATCATCTTTTCCGTATATATCTTGTAAACACAACCATTCAAATAATCCTCCTACATATATGTACAAATTAGAAAACCCTAACTTTGATAATTGTTGATATTTTTTAAATATTGTAACATCATTGTTATTTTTTCCATAAATAATAATTTTTTGTTTTTTATTATGTTGTGATAAATAATTATTCATAACAGTTTCTTCATTTTCGCATGATATTGTATTTTTTATTAAACATTTCTGATTTGAAGATGGTAATGTACTTATTATACATATATTATTTTGAATGGCATATTGTATATCTTCAAAATTTATTTTTTTTATCGAATTAATGTTACCCATTAATTTAATTATAGAAGTATATTTAATTAAATTTTACAACAATTTCTACATCTTCTTTTTTAATAGTTTTAATCGCCGAAACAGATAATTCTTCTCGCTTTTTTCTGTTAATTGTAATTTCATCTCGTTTTTTAGAATTGCTATTACGTGTATTCATATCTAATTCTATTTGTTTATAATGTGATTTAATATAATCAATTACTTCATTTTCAAGAGCCCATTTGAAAAAATTCAATTGACCAATTGTAGTTTCAATAAATAATCCTTCTTCGCCATATGGTATGGTAATTCGTTGCCATCTACAAAACGGGTCAAATCGTTTTTTACTGTAGGCTTTTAATTTTAATTTATAGTCATTATATACTTTAAATCTATTTCCATTTTGTAATGAATATACAGTATAATTTTTTTTTGCATAATTGGTAGAAAACCAATCTACAATACGCAATGAAATTTGTGATTCACCGTTAATAATAGTTAGCATTTTTTGTAAATTATTGTCTTTTTTATAATATTCCATCAGTTTTACAAGTAATAACTCATTTTGGCTATTTACATATTGGCTCATTATAATCAAATTTTTATTAATAATATTTAAATCATATTTTATTCATATAATTTATGATTAATATTTTAAATATTGGTAAAAGTAGTTTATCTACAAATCAAAAAATAATGGTTGATACAGTAAAAAGATTTTGTAAAGAAGAATTAAAAACAAGAGTAATTAATGATTATAAAAATGAAGTAACTACTAGGGATTTATTTAAAAAATTTGGCGAAATAGGTATTTTTGGTACAACCTTACATGGATACGGTTGTTTAGGTGAAACATATAAAACATATGGATTATTTGCAAAAGAAATAGAGTATGTAGACAGCGGGTATCGTTCAATGTTTAGTGTGCAATCATCTTTAGTGATGAATCCAATATATAATTATGGAAGTGATAAAGTAAAACAAAAATATTTACCAAAGTTAAATAGCGGCGAATATATTGGGTGTTTCGGTTTAACTGAACCAGATGCTGGCTCGGACCCATTTTCAATGAAAACACATGCAATCAAAGACCAAGATTATTATGTATTAAATGGTAGTAAAACATGGATTAGTAACTCTCCGATTGCAGATGTTTTTGTGGTTTGGGTCAAAGAAAATAATGATATAAAGGGATTTGTGCTTGACAGATCTATGGATGGTATTCATACACCAAAAATAGATGGAAAACTATCATTAAGAACATCTGTAACAGGTATGATACAATTAGATGATGTAAGAGTTCCAAAAGAGAATATGTTGCAAGTTACTGGTATGAAAGGACCATATTCTTGTTTAAATAATGCTCGTCTTGGTATATCATTTGGTGTATTAGGTTCAGCGCAATATTGTTTTGAAAAAGCGCTTGAATATAGTGAAACTCGCAAATTGTTTAATGAATTATTATGTGAAAAACAATTGTTTCAAATGAAATTAGCAAATATGTGTAGTGAGTGGAATTTAGGATATTTAGCAGCATTACATGTTGCTGAAGCGGTTGATAACAACCAATACACTCCCGAAATGATTTCACTTATTAAAAGAAATAATTGTCAGAAATCTTTAGAAATAGCACGAACATGTAGAGACATATTGGGGGGAAATGGTATATCAGAAGAATATGAAATATTTAGACATATGTGTAATTTAGAAACGGTTAATACGTATGAAGGTACATATGATATTCATTCGCTTATTTTAGGTAATGCATTAACAGGACGCAAATCTTTTTAATATACTATTATATATGATTTCATCTATAAAAAATACAAATGTAACTTCAAAAGAAGCTTGTCGATTATTAGAACAATTAACAAGCGCAGAAACACTTTCGGAACATCATTTTTCTAGTATAATAAAATCATTACACCCGAATCAAGAAATATTTGTATACAAGAAAAATGATCATTTAGTTGGAATGATTAGTGTATTTATAGAACAAAAAATAATACACGGAGGTAAATGCGTAGCACATATTGAAGATGTTGTAGTGGATTCTAATTTTAGAAGACAAGGAATAGCATTAAAATTAGTAAATCATGTTCTTCAATATGCTGAAAATAATAATTGTTATAAAGTAATACTAAATTGTAATGATGATGTTAAACCATTTTATGAAAAATGTCATTTTAAACACAAAACAAATGGAATGGCTTATTATTTATAAAATATTAAAATTCTAATGCATCATTATCTAAATAATCTACAATATATACAGTTTTACAAGGATATTTTGAATTCATTATAATTTTCCATTCATTTGTTAAGTTTTCTCTAGTATAGTCTTTTTTTATAAATAATTTATTTTCATTTTCATTTGTTTCCCACTCTTTATAGTTAAGAAGATTATTTTTACTTGAAAAATTACTTGTAGAAATAATTTTCCATTCATGAGAAATATGCTTTTTCATTATATGGAATATTATAATATAAAAATTGAAATCAATTTAATATAATAAATTATTACAATCATTATTATGGAATCACTATCAGCATTCTCCGCATCCACTATTACCGCAACTTTCACGGCAATTAAGTTTTATTTATTTTGGACTACCGCTCACTGGGCTGCGGTGCAAGTACATCAAGAATATTGTGCTCCGCGTACTATTACAGGATATTTATTTACTCCGCTTCTTTCGCAAACACCTCATTGTAAAATTACAACATGGATTCAACGAACATCTACGGATGCGTTTAATGCTATGACGGCAATGGGTGTAACATGGACGACTAGTTTTGTTTCAAAATGGATGTCGTTCAAAACGCATGTTAAAAAAACATAATAAAATTAAACTAATTTAAAGTAATAAATATTATTTATAATACAATGACACTATTTTATTTGTCGTGGAAAATTATGGATAATTCTCGCGTGCCTTGTATGACTTATTTTGGGTCTATGACACCAGAAGACGATAAGAAAGACGCACATGGTGTAAAAATTATGGGGCGTTGGGGGGAGCTTGGAAATGCCAGTGGTGCTTGTATTTGCAGTGCAGAAAACTACAGTGATGTTGCTAGTTGGGCATATAATTGGGTACCAATGGCTACAATTGATGTTAAACCAATTTGTGATGACAATGTTGCAAGAAAAATTATATTGGGACAAGACCCAGATTATTTAGTAGACTACAGTCACGTAGGAGATGAACCAAATGAAAATGAAACACTTTATAAAATAACTTATAAATTTCATCAAGATAAAAAAGTAGAAGGTTATAAACAGTTTGCCGGTTTAACAAAGGAACAAGACGAAGGAGATGCAGGAAATTGTACACCATTGGGTAGATGGCATCTTATTGGCGAAGGAAGTGGTATCGCAATTGCAAGTGCAAAAAGTGAAGAAGATTTATATAAATGGGCTTTTAATTGGACGGGTATTTGTGATTGCGAAGTTGTTCCAGTATTAACAGATGCACAATCCCGAAAAGTCATTAAAAGTAAGCCCGATTTTGAAAAAAAATTAAATGAGGTTAAAGTAAGCACGGGACTAGTTAAAATGACTACAACTTGTTGTTAAATTATAGTTTCTGTATTTTCAATTGCTTTGTAAATTTGAAATGGTCTACGCTTTTCACGCGACGCTGTAAATTACATTTTAAACAGCAAACACATACATTTGAATCATAATGTCCAATATTATTATCATACCGATCCAAGGTCCATTGTAAAGGTTCTCGTATATTTTTATAGCATAATAACATTTTTTTTTTACAGTAAAAACAATGCAATTTCGATATCAATATTTTTTCAATACATTGCTCGTATGTAATGAATTGAGATTCGTCATATCGTTTTTTTTTAATATCTTGCATGCGATAACTTGAAAGTTTTTGTTTGATGGCTTTTTGCAATGTTGCATTTTCTTCAAAATCTTCTTTCATATACATTTTTCGTATAAAATCTAACTGGGTTTTTTCATCATATATGGTTTGAATATTGTCTTCAATGTTTTTCTTTTCAACTAGAGGTTTATTTAATAAAATCTTTTTCATAATATAATAAAATAAAAAAGGTTAAGAATATAACCTATTATTATATAATGAGTAAAGATGATTGTAAAGAATTAAAAAACATAAAATTCCAAACAATGATGACATCATCAACAAATACAATAACAGAAAATGATACTAAGAAATCAAAAAATGATGTAGATAAATTATTGAAAGAAGAAAGTGATAAAAATAAAAAAGAGCAATGGAGTAAATTAGACAAAACAGATAAGATTAAAAAGGTAAATGAATATATTAGTAAAACATTAAAAGAAGATATGCAATTATCTAATAGCGAAATAGCCGAATTAAAAAAATATATGCTAAATTGTATTGATAAAAAACGATTAAAAAATACGGATGTTCAATATGATAAAGAAACTGGTATGATTAAAAAAATTCCAGCCTTGGTATGTAATAAATTAAATCGTAAATTTACTCTTAAGAGAGAAAAGAAATTATCTACTCTTAAATCATTGGCACCTAAAAAAGCAAAAACAAAAAGAAAGAGTCCTACAAAGAAAGATGATTAATTATAAAATTGATTTAAGTATTTTATAATAAATTATTATAATGGAAGAAACTGTTTCAATCATCATAGATGATTTTATTAAAAATAATCTATCGATGTTACAAAATCCTTGTTTTGAAAATGAATTAAAAACCCATTGCTTATCTATTTTAAGTATACAATTTGATGGGTTTGGTTTTAACTTAGAAGAAGAATATGAAAATGGAAAAAATAGTTTCTATAAATCTTACCCTCAACGGTGTTCGGGAACTACATATGAAACCCCTGTAAATATTGAAAAAATAAGTAAAAAGTTAGATTATTTAGATAATGTATATCAACCTGAACAAAAAAGCGACGAATGGTATTTATTTAGACAAAATTATATTACTGCAAGTAGTGCTTGGAAAGCATTTGGTAGTGAATGTAAAAAGAACGAGCTAATATACGATAAATGTCAACCTATTAATATTGAAAAATATAAACCAAATTTATCTGAATCACCTTTAACTTGGGGTATAAAGTATGAAGATGTATCTATTATGATATATGAAGAAAAATATAATACAAAGGTGAAAGATTATGGTTGTATTCCTCATAAAGATTACGTATTTATAGCTGCATCGCCAGATGGTATAAATAATTGTGCAAATACTAGTAGGTATGGAAGAATGTTAGAAATTAAAAATATTGTAAATAGAAAAATAGATGGTAATCCAAAGTTAGAATATTGGATACAAATGCAGTTACAAATGGAAGTGTGTGATTTAGATGAATGTGATTTTTTAGAAACTCAATTTATTGAATATGATAACGAAAGTGATTTTAAAAAGGATGGATCGTTTACAAAAACAGAAGACGGTAAACAAAAGGGAGTTATGTTATATTTTGTAAAAAATGGTGGTCCACTATACGAATATGCACCTTTAAATATTAATGAAGAAGATTTTGATAAATGGTCTAATGAAATGAAAGAAAAAAATAAAGAGTATCCTTGGATTAGTACTATATATTGGAAATTAGATATATGTAGTTGTGTATTAGTATTAAGAAATAAAGATTGGTTTAATGAAGCAATACCAATATTACAAGAATTATGGAATTCTGTTATTCATGATAGGAAAAATGGCTATGAGCACCGTGCTCCTAAAAAACAGGTAGTTAAAAAAACTAAAAAAAAAACTGGATGTTTAATAAATATTGATATATAATTCGTTTAAAAACATATTACTAATATTACTAATGAGCGAAGTAGAAGACGAGATGCAGGTTCGAAAAAGAAATGGTTTATATGAAAACATTGCTTTTGATAAAATATTAAATCGTGTAAAGATTTTAGGGAAAGAAAACAATTTAATGAATATAAATTATAGTGGATTAATTATGAAAGTAATAGACCAGTTATATGATAAGATACCAACATCTAACATAGATGAATTAACGGCAATTCAATGTGCTTCTATGTGTACTACTCATTATGATTATTATAGTTTGGCTGGTTTAATTGTAATATCTAATTATCAAAAAAATACAAACCCTAGTTTTTATAATTGTGTAAATCATTTATATACTCATACAAATGGATTAATTGCGGAAAAATATTTTAAAATAGTAGAAAAACATAAAGAATATTTCGAATCTATCATATACCATGATAGAGACAAACTAATTGATTTCTTTGGATTTAAAACATTAGAGCGTGCATATTTAATGAAACACGATGATGTGATAGTTGAAAGAATTCAACATATGTGGTTAAGAGTAGCTATACAAATTCATGGTGAAGAATTAGAAAAAGTAAAAGAAACATATGATTTATTAAGTCAAAAATATATGATTCACGCAACACCTACTTTATTTAATTCTGGAACTCAGCGACCACAATTAAGTTCATGTTTTTTGTTGGCTATGGAACATGATAGCATTGATGGTATATACAATACATTAAAAGAATGTGCTCAAATATCAAAATGGGCTGGAGGTATAGGTGTTCATATACATAATATTAGAAGCGAAGGTTCACATATATGTGGTACAAACGGTACTTCAAATGGTATTGTACCTATGCTTCGTGTATTTAATGACACTGCCCGATATGTAGATCAGGGTGGTGGAAAACGTAATGGAAGTTTTGCAATATATTTAGAACCTTGGCATGGTGATATTGAAAGTTTTCTTGATTTAAAAAAGAATCATGGGGATGAAGAAATGAGAGCACGAGATTTATTTTATGCATTATGGATTCCAGATTTATTTATGAAAAAAGTAGAAAATGATGATGATTGGTATTTATTTTGTCCAAACAAGTGTAGTGAATTATCTAATACTTATGGTGAAGATTTTGAAGCTGCTTATAATAATTATGTTAGTATGAATTATTTTACCAAAATGATTAAAGCTCGTGATTTATGGTATAAAATACTGGATAGTCAAATGGAAACTGGTACACCTTACATGCTTTATAAAGATGCTTGTAATATGAAAAGTAATCAAAAAAATGTAGGTATAATTAAATCTAGTAATTTATGTACAGAAATTATAGAATACAGTGATGAAAATGAAACAGCGGTATGCAATTTAGCCAGTATTGGATTACCAAGATATGTTAACCAAGATAAATCATTTAATTATGAATTATTATACAAGGTAACTAAGGTACTGACTATTAACTTAAATAATATAATAGATAAAACATATTATCCAACACCAAAATGCAAAATAAGCAATGAGCGACATCGTCCAATAGGTTTAGGTGTACAAGGATTAGCAGATGTATTTGCATTAATGGATATAGCCTTTGATAGTGATGAAGCAAAAGAAATTAATATTAATATATTTGAAACAATTTACTATGCTTCTATGGAATGTAGTATGGAATTAGCAAAAAACAATCAACCATATGAAACATTTCATGGTTCTCCTTTATCACAAGGAAAATTTCAATTTGATTTATGGGGTGTAACTCCTTCGTCGCGTTATGATTGGAACACTCTTCGTGATTTAGTTATGAAACATGGTGTGCGTAATTCATTGTTAGTTGCACCAATGCCAACTGCATCTACATCACAAATATTGGGTAATAATGAATGTTTCGAGCCATTTACAAGTAATATTTACACACGAAGAACATTGGCGGGTGAATTTATAGTTGTAAATAAACATTTAATGAAAGAATTAAGTGATTTGGGAATTTGGAATAGTAAGATTAAAAATAGTATAGTTGAAAACAAAGGTAGTATACAACATATTGAAGGATTAAGTGAGCACATTAAAAACAAATATAAGATAGTATGGGAGATACCAATGAAACAATTAATTAATATGGCTAAAGGCCGCGGTGCTTATATTTGTCAATCACAAAGTATGAATTTATGGTTAGAAGATCCTAATTACAAAAGTTTAACATCTATGCATTTTTATAGTTGGAAGAGTGGATTAAAAACTGGTTTATATTATTTGAGAAGAAAACCAAAACATCAAGTACAACAATTCACCATTGTTCCTGAAAATAAAAACAATCAAGAAAATGTAGAAGATGAAGATTCTGGTTGTGAAATGTGTAGTGGATAATTTGTTTCAAATGCAGGACAAAATATATAAATTACATTATTTTTATTTTTATATAATGAAAATTTTATATTCCAATAATAATTATCCATTGATAAAAAATAATGTATACAGTCATTTGTTTCGGGTAATAATTTATTATATAGTTTATGAATTTCTTCTTTAGTAATACTATTTTTTATTATAATATGTTCTGAATTACATATATTATAATGAAAATCTCTATTTATATACAATGGTTGATTAAACCATAATGATGATAAAAACTGACCATATAATATATCGTTTTCTTTTCTAGTTACAAAAGGTTTTTTGTATTTAACATTGTTTGCAATAAAAAAAAAGTTATTATCGTTCATAAATAATATATATATTAATATTTAATTTTGTTTTTTAAGTTTAAAGCTTTCGCGATGCCAATTACTTAAACCATATTTATAAATACCTTCTCTATGTTTTTTTGTACCATAACCCTTATTATTTAATAAGTCATAACGTTCTATTAATTCTGGATATATTGAGCACATTTCTTCAATATATTCATCGCGTGCAACTTTGGCCAATATAGATGCTGCGCCGATAGATTTATCTATATTATCCCCACCAATAATACATGTATGAGGGATTTCAATGAATTTATTATTATGAAAATAAAATAATGGATTAAAACCATTTCCATCAATATGCAATGTAATATTTAAAGGATCCACTTTAGAAAGAATATTTCTAATTGCAATATGCATAGAAGTAAAGGTAGCTTCGCGTATGTTTTTTTTATCAATTATTTTTTCAGAGCAATATCCTATTTCCCAATATAAAGCATGGTCTTTAATATATTTAGCTACTTCTTTTATTTTTTTTGAGCTTGAAAATTTTTTACTATCTTTTATTAGAGACAAATCAAAATCACTTTCCTCAGACGGTAGTATTACCGCGGCGCTGTATACACGACCAAACAATGGTCCTCTTCCTGCTTCATCTACTCCAATTATAGACATTTAATGTATAAATATACATTTTATTTTAATTCAATATTTGATAAAATATTTTATCTATATTTATGTATAATGAAACTAAATATGAAATTGAAAAGATCGACAGGAATGATTTTATTATTAATTGTTTTAGTAGTTTTCGCAGCAGTTGGTTCAGTAATGAATAAAAAATTTTTAGAAGGAATGGATAATCATCAAGAACCTACGTGCAATGGAAATAATCATCATAATCCCAATGGACCTCCGCCACCAGAACCTGCGTGCAATGGAAATAATCATCATAATCCCAATGGACCTCCGCCACCAGTACCTGCGCAAAATCCCGCTTATCCGGACCAACCAGTTCCTTTAAATCCACCTCCAGTTCCTGGACCCCCACCACCAATTGAACAAAATCCTAAATCGAAAGTACCGCCCCCACCTATTTTAACAGTAAATGGATTACCACCTGCTCCACCAGGAGATGAATATATTTTAAAATCTCAAATTGTGCCACCAGTATGTCCGGCGTGTCCTTCTTGTCCACCTGTAAAGGTTTGCCCTAAAACAGGGGCAATGGATACCGATAATTGTCCACCATGTCCCGCATGTTCTCGCTGTCCTGAACCAGCATTCGAATGTAAAAAAGTACCCAATTATAATTCCAAAAATGTAGATAATATTTTACCTGAAAGTTTAGATGGCGGAGGCGGTATTGATGGATATATGCCAAAGCCTATATTGAACGATTTTAGTGAATTTTAATAATATAAAGCATACTTATAAATAAAAAATATATATAAATAATAGCGTTATTTATATATAATGTCTAATGTAGAAATGACAAATTCATCTATAAATTATCAATCTTTATCTGAGAATTCGAGCGAACCAAATAAAATAAATAATCGAAAGTGTAATTGTAAATGTAACATATGGTATATATTATACGTTTTTTTATTATTTACTTATGTAAACTATGATGTTATAATAGTAAAGGGTCTTATTCGCGTATCTTATGAAGATGAGCAAAATATATGTGTAAATTCAAATTTATGGCTATATTTATTAATGTCACTTGTTTTAAATCATAGCTTGTTATTTGTAACATGTATTCCTAATGAAAAAAAAAATAAAATAAACCAATTACTTCCTAATGCAGGTGTACTTGTTTATAAATTAGGATTTAGTATATGGGGAACTATTATTTTCATTCATTCTGATAATTGTATTAAAGAACATGAGTTAAGTAGCTTATATAAGATTGGAGCAATACAATATATGTATGATGTTTCATCATTTTTTATTATATTATTATTATCTATTCATACATGGTTTAAATATGATAAAAAAGCAGAAATTTTGGAAGAACAAGTTGTTATGTTAGCCCGCGAATTAGGACAATATACAAATCAAAATGGTGAACTGATAACAAGTGTTAAAATCTAATTATTATAAATCAACTGTATATTTGTTTTTCATAGACACATATTAAAATGTATGAAGAAACATATAAAAATACATAAAAATATTTGCTATTTATTTTTTATTACCTATTATTTAATGACAATCGAAAATAAAAGACGTAAAGTGTATTGTTATGGTAATGGAATGTATGTTGGTTTAAAACAACCTTTAAAAAAAAAAAATAAGGATGGTACTACGCAAGGATATTATTATGGAAATGGTTTTTATGGACCGGATGAAGGAGATAAGTTAAAAAGTAATTTAAATTCAAATGGAACTCCTCTTTGGATATTATTATTAATGGCGTGTTGTGTTAAGGTATCTTAAGTTTTAGTATATATTTTTCATAATATAATTTACATGTTAAAATCAACACCAATATCATTGATAGTATTTGACCTTTTAAGAATTCTGGATATACATATCCCATTTTAATGGCATTTCTTTCATTTGCAGACATTATATTAGACCCCCATGTAAAATTTTTACCTAATTTTAATAATTTATTTTCTACGATTGTTAACATGCATTGTTTAAATGTAAACCCTAATAGTAATACAATTAATATTATAGATACGATTAATAAATAATCTAATAGTTTTATTCTAAATATTAAATTTTTAATTACTAAAATTAGTCCAAAATAAATTACAAAATAATGTAAAAAACCTATTATATATCCAAATATATTAGGATCCTCATGTTTTATATCAAATATGTAACGTTTTAAGGTTAATACAATAGATATAAATAATACAATAGCAAAAATGTGTGTATAATTCATATATTATATAAATATAATATAAAATATATGCATTATATTATATAAATGTTATCTGTTCGCATAACCCCAATGAGAGTATTTTTATCTACTTGCGGTATTCTTTATGTTTGGTCATTGCCTTTATTGGCGTTATGTGGATTTTCTCAACCTAAATCGAACTCTATATCTGGTTTTATTGCAAATCCCCCTGCTACGGGGGCAATGGCAGCAGTTTCATTTATGCCACTTACCTTAATGTGGGAATTTCAAGATTCAGTTATTGAAACACATTTAGAAAAAAATAAAATTAAAAAAACTTTATATAAATCGTTAAGTATTTTTCAATTTTTTTACGGTTGTTTTCTTGTTTGTACTGAAACATATGCTCCAGAATGGTTACATACTACAACAGTTGTGTTATTTGGGTCATCGTTTGCGTATCACGGTATAATGAGTATAACCACTATTCAATCTAATATTTACGCAAATAGTATATTATTTATAGGAATTTTATCATTTATATCTTTATTATTTGTAAAAGATATGTGGTTTTGGGCAATGGAATGTGTAGGGTTTTCATCTATGTTATTATATACACCTATTCAATGGTATACATTTATTGAAAATGACGAGAATGTTAAACTTACAACTCATTCTTTGACTAATGATTAAATAATTATTTTATTATATTATACTATATGGAAACAATTCAATTGTCCAATACTTTAAATAACGATAATAATAATAAAAAAAACGATGATAAAATGGTAAAGTATTCTTTTTATATTACATATGCTTTCTTATTAACAACTGCTACCATTACATTTATTGAAGCAATGCGAAATAAAGACACTAGAATTAGAAATGTATTAAATTTAGAAACATGTATATCTATTGTTGCGGCGTTTTTTTATGGAATGTTTATGAAAAAAATGAATGAACCAAAAATTGACTATAAGAGTATTAATGTAAATCGGTATGTAGATTGGTCTATTACAACTCCAATTATGCTTTGGGTATTATTATTGGCATTTAACTATAATTCTAAGAAAAAAATAACAGTTACTAATTTTTTAATAATATTAGTACTGAATTATGGAATGTTGGGTTCAGGATTTTTAGGTGAAACAAATAAAATTAATAAAGCAATAGGTAATAGTGTTGGATTTGCATTTTTTATTGGATTATATTATTTTATTTATTATAATTACATAAGAAAATACAAAATATTTGATAACAAATTATTATATTGGGCGTTTTTTATATTCTGGTCATTATATGGAGTAGCTTATTGGTTAGAAGAAAAAGAAAAAAATGTAATGTATAACGTATTAGATCTATTTTCAAAATGTTTTGTTGGTATTTTCTTTTGGGCTTATTTTACAAAGACATTAGTTTTAAAAGGATAATTATTTATTATAAAGTATTTCATTTATTTTTTCCATCCAGTTATCAATAGTACTGGGGGTTTTTTCAATATCAGGATTGCCAGATATTTCCATAACAGGTATATCTGTATTTTCTAACCATGTATCATGATATTCATGACAACTTTTTAAATATTCCAGTTCAACGTTGTCTTCTCCGTCTCGTAAACGTTTTTTTATACGCTCACCGCATATCTCCGGATTCGTCTTTAAATAAATAATATGAGAAATAGGAAAGTCTTCTATATATTCATCAAACCACTTTAAGTATATAGAATACTCTATATCACGTATTTTACCAGAATCAAATAACATTTTTGCAAATACTTGTCTATCAGTTAATACACTTCGTTCAGTAATAATAATTCCATCTGGATTAGATTTTACTAATTTACGCAAGCTTGATAAACGTGAAATATATGCCATCATTTGAAATGAGAAAGCGTAATCTTTTTGATTTTCATAAAAATTTTGAATAATTGTTTTACCACTTCTATCTTTTATATTTTCCCATTCATCCACTGGTTCTTTCAAAATACAAACTCTTTCTTTAAAATGTTTGCCTATCAATTTTACCAATGTAGATTTTCCTGATCCAATGTTACCATCGATACTAATAATTGTAGGATTCATATGTATATATATTATAATTGTTTATATGAATTCAATTTTATATAAACAGTTATTTATAATAAACTCTTTTTTTTTCACATTGTTTATCCATTTGAAATGTATTACATTTTTCATCTTGAGGTACTATTTTTAATACACATTTTGATTTTTTACCATATAAAGATTCTGTACATCCTTTTTCTTTTTTTTGTGTTTTACGAAATGGAAAAATTTTATTTTTTTTAGGATTTGCACATCGAGCTCTAAAATGCTCATATCTATTTCTTACTTCATCATATGTTAAATTAGATTTTTTTTTTAACATTTTATTAATTAATTCATGCAATTTATATACATATATCGAAAATGTATGTCTATTTTTCATACAATGCATGGTTAATGGAAGTCTTTTCAAGTTATGTTTAAAATTAATTCTACAATATTTACAAGGCAATACATGTTCCAAACTTAATATAAAATTTCTGTAATTTTTTTTCTCCATAGGTGTAGGATGAATAGGATAATTAAAACTCATTGTATGTAAATAATGCCACATACCAGGTCCCCAAACAGTCGTTAACATACCGTCGCCGCTTTTAAAATCGTTTAAATTATATACTCCTTTTTTTTTTGTTTTGTTTAATTTTTTTAAATTTTTACGCGTTTTCATTATTATAAAATGAGATATTATTTTATACAAATATAATATGAAACAAGAACCTTTGTATAGTGAATTTATGAAACAAAATAACAAGTCATTTATATTATTTTGTGCTACTATTTTATTTATATTTATATCTTATATTTTTTGTAAAAATGTATCTTTATGGAAACGCATTTTATGTAGAAGTATTACAATAATATTATTATTAGGCGTAGTTTATATTAATTTAAACAATGTAAATAACTTTTTTTCTAAAACAAAAAATACTAATATTCAAAAGAATTTATTATGGAATTATTTATATATTCTAATTGTATTTTTATTTATTATATTTTTAATATTTCATTTAAGTGTTTA
>CENJ01002655.1_pt1 | contig 29277 bp, 29 predicted proteins | sample 356161 | NCBI WGS metagenome assembly CENJ01 (sample SAMEA2619531, study PRJEB7988) | marine metagenome | biome: marine biome (ENVO:00000447); feature: surface water layer (ENVO:00002042); material: "saline water (ENVO:00002010), including plankton (ENVO:xxxxxxxx)" | depth 5 m | reverse complement strand
CTGCCTGCCGTAAAATGAAACTGATGACCGGCGGCTCGGCGGTGGCGATGCCGCTGCCAGCGCTTTATCGTCAGGATGGCCTTCTTGCCGCTGACGCACCTTCGTTGCAGACACCGCATCTGCCTGCCGGCGCGGTGATTTTGTCGGGAAGCTGCTCGGCGATGACGAATGACCAGGTGGCCGCCTATCGGGAACATGGCCCGGCATTGCGGCTCGACCCGCTTGATCTTGCCGGGACCGGCCCCGCGGCGGCGCTGGACTGGCTGGCGGCGCAGCCGGCTGACAGTGCGCCGATGATCTATGCCACCGCGGCGCCGGATGATGTGCGCGCGGCGCAGGACCAGCTTGGCAGTGCCAGGGCCGGCGCGCTTGTCGAGGACGCGCTTGCCGCGCTGGCGCTGGCGGCGTTCAATGCCGGCAGGCGGCGCTTTGTCGTGGCGGGCGGTGAGACTTCGGGCGCGGTGGCGCAGGCTTTGGGACTGTCGCGCCTTAACATAGGCGCCGAGATCGCGCCGGGCGTTCCCTGGACCTTTGCCACCGTCAAAGGCGAGGATGTTGCGGTAACGCTGAAATCCGGCAATTTCGGCGACCGGGACTTCTTTACCACCGCCCTTACCAGGCTGGAGGCGTCATGAGCAGTGAGACAAAGCTTCGTGAGCAGATATGCCTGCTGGCGAAATCCATCTTCGAGCGCGGGCTGACCGGCGGCAGCACCGGCAATATCTCGGCCCGGACCGATGATGGCGGGTTGCTGGTATCGCCGACCGGGACCAGTTTTGGACGGCTCGACCCGGCGCGACTCAGCCGTTTTGACGCTGTTGGCACGCTCATTGACGGTGACAAGCCAACCAAGGAAATGCCGCTTCACAGCGCCTTTTATGACACAAGGTCAGCTGCCGGCGCGGTGGTGCATCTTCATTCCTGCCATTCGGTGGCGCTGTCGATGCTTCCCGATATCGATGCAGACAATTTCCTGCCGCCGATGACGCCCTATGCCATCATGAAGCTTGGCAAGGTGAAGCTTCTGCCCTTCTTTCTTCCGGGCGATCCGGCGATGGGTGAGGCGGTGCGGGGGCTGGCCGGCAAACGATCAGCGGTGATGCTGGCCAATCATGGTCCGGTGGTTGCCGGCAAGGATGTCGAGGCGGCCTGCAACGCCATTGAGGAGCTTGAAGATACGGCGCGGCTGGCGCTGCTGACGCGCGGGATGAATCCGCGCCTGCTAACCGACGCGCAGGTGCGCGACGTGGTGACAGGTTTTGATATCGAGTGGGATGAATGACGCAATTTTCGGCCAATCTGGGGTTTCTGTGGGCTGACCGTCCGCTTGTCGATGCCATCCATGCTGCACATGCGGCCGGGTTTGACGCTGTCGAATGCCACTGGCCCTATGACCATGACCCGGCGGATGTGAAGGCAGCACTCGATGCGACCGGCCTTGCCATGCTGGGGCTGAATACGCTTCGCGGCGATGTCGCTGGCGGGGATAACGGGCTGGTAGCGATACCCGGGCGCGAGGACGAGGCACGGGCGGCGATCGACCGGGCCATCGCCTATGCCGGCGCCATCAACACGCCGAAGATCCATGCCATGGCAGGTTTTGCCGAGGGTCAGCTGGCCGAAGCCTGCTTCATCGACAATCTTCGCTATGCCACCGGCGCGGCGCCGGACATCACCTTTCTGATCGAACCTCTGAACCATCATGATGCGCCGGGATATTTCCTGAACCATACTGACCAGGCACGGCGGATCATCGAGGCTGTCGGCGCGCCGAACCTGAAGCTGATGTTTGACTGCTATCACATCCAGATTCTGGAAGGCGACCTGACCCGCCGGTTGAGCGCCAATCTCGACATCACCGGTCATATCCAGTTCGCCGGCGTGCCGTCGCGTGGCCGCCCGGATGCGGGTGAGATTGATTATCGCCATGTCTTCGCGCACATCGCCGATATGGGCTATGCCGCGCCGCTTGGCGCCGAATACAAACCCGAAGGCGGCGATACTAATGCCAGCCTTGGCTGGATGACGACGCTTCGGTGAGCGTTCGGGTGAGGCCGATTGGGGGGCAGCTGGCCACCTGCGGCAATGCCCCATCTTGCCGCCGCCCTGGAACCTTTCCTATCTTCAGGCTCCAATGTACCTGTTCTTGAGGGAGTGGCGCATGGCCTTCCTGGCCCTTATTCATGCGGCGATTGCCGGTTTCATGCTGTTTTTCATGGCGGTGGTGCCACAGGCCGCCTTCAAGACCCTGTCGGCAAAGGCCGTGGGTGCCTTCCTTCGTGTACTGTTTCCGCGGCTGTTCCTGTTCGGTCTGGCGCTGGCGCTGGCGGCATGTGTGGCCGCGCTGATGGCAGGTGCCGACTGGCAACTGACCGTCTCCGCGCTGATCGCCGGCGGCTTCGCGGTGAACGTTTTCATCCTGACGCCGCGGATCAACATCTATCGTGACCGTGACCTTGAAGGTGACGCAGCGGCAAAACGGATGTTCGGGTTGCTGCATCTGGCCTCGGTCGGCATTTTCCTGTTGCAGCTTGTCGGCAGTCTGACGGTGATCGGGTTTTATTCTCTCGGCAGCACCGTCTGAAGCGCCTAGACTGCGGGCTGGCGGTTTCCAATGCCTTCTCGGGCACGCTGTGAGGATAAGGCGATTTGGCCGATATTCTGAACAATTTTCTGTCCTCGGTCTTTCCCGTCGCGCTGATGTTCTTCCTGGGGTTCTGGCTGGCGCGCCGTAGCATCTTTACCGGGGATGAGGCCACTGCGATCCTGAAGCTTATCGCCAGGATCGCCGCGCCGGCTATTCTTGTCAGCATTCTTGTCAGCAGTGATTTCGGCGCTGCCGACCTGCAACTGGTTGGGCTCTATCTGTTGGGCGAGGTGTTGCTCTATGCGACGACATCGCTGATCGGGGTCTTTCTGTTCAGGCTCGATTTCAAGAATGCGGTACTTGTCGGCCTCGCCGCCTCGTTCTCGAACCATGTGATGTTCGCCTATCCGATTGCGCAATTTGCCTTTCCGGCCGAAATGACCCTGCCGGTGCGCAGCATCATCGCCTTCGACATCATCCTCTTCGCGCTGTCCATTGTCATTCTCGACATTCATGCCGGTGCCGGGCGGGGGGCGCTTGCGGCAGTGATGCGGCAGGCCCGGAACCCGCTATTGGTGGCACTGGTTTTTGGGCTGGCGGTCAATCTTGCGCCGGTCACAGCGCCGCTGGCACTTGTCAGGGCGGCGGGGTTCATTGCCGATACCGCCGCGCCCTGCGGTTTGTTTGCCGCCGGTGTCCTGCTGGCAGCTCCCTTCGACAGATCGCATATGCGCCTTGCTGGCTTTATTACCGGCATGAAGATTCTGGTCCATCCGCTGCTGGCGGCAGGGCTGATCCTGTGGTGGGGCGGCTACGCGCTGGAGGCGGCGCGGACATCACTTCTGGTTGCGGTATCGCCGGTCGGCATCATGGCCTTGACCTTTGCCAGCCGCTATGGCGGCGGGACCGACGCCATCGCGTTGTCGATCCTGTGGAGTTTCCTGCTGTCGGTGCTGGCGATCCCGGTGTTGCTGGCGCTATGACCGCGCGGCAGGCTAGAGACGTTGCAGCACCCGCACGTCCTTTGATGTGATCATATCTGCGCTTGCCGCATCGAAATTCCGGAAATGCGATGATGCCAGATGCGCCTCGAAAGCGGCGCGATCATCATAGGTCTCATAGAGAAATATCCGGTGCGGTGCGTCAGCATCCTGGCAGACATCGAACTGGTGGCATCCCGGCTCGTCGCGCAGTGACGCCGTCGCATTTTCCTGCATCAGCGGCAGAAAGTCTGCCAGACGATCCGGTTTGATCTCAAAATCGACGATGATCACATACATCATGCTGTCTCCTGAAGGCGCGCCAGAAGGGCGGCTGTCACGGCGGCTGTTCCCATGTCGCCGCCAAATTCCATCGGGCGAAGGTCATTCGCGGCAAAGCCTGCCGTGACGGCATCCTCGATCCGCGCCGCCGCCGCCGCATAGGCCGGCAGGTCGCATCTCTCGGCAAGATAGTCGAGCATCATCGCCCCGCTGAGGATGGCGGCAAGCGGGTTGGCCCTGTCCTGACCGGCGATATCGGGGGCGGACCCGTGGGCCGGCTGGAACATTGCGTTCGCATCGCCGATTTCACCGCAGGTGGCCATGCCCATGCCGCCGACAAGCCCGCCGGCAAGGTCGGACAGGATGTCGCCAAACATGTTCTCCATCACCATCACATCGAAATTCCAGGGCTGGCGCACCATGTCCAGAGCCATCGCATCAACATAGTTGTAGCTGGTCTCTATATCGGGGTGGTCCTGCGCCACCTCATCGAAGAGTGACCGGAAGAAGGCCTGGGATTTGAAGACGTTTGCCTTGTCAACGCAGGTCAGCAGCCCGCGCCGCCCACGCTGCCGCCCACGCTGCCGGCGGCGTGCCGCCAGCCGGAAGGCAAATTCATGAAGCTTGCGCGTTGTGTCGGCGGAAATCCGCATGATGTCGGACACCGCGGTCGGCGCAGCGGGATCCCCTTCAACTGGCGAGCGATCATGCACCGCCGCGGTATAGAACAGCCCTTCGGTGGATTCGCGGATGATCACCAGATCGAGATCCGCCGCCCGCGGGTCGGCCAGCCGCTGCGGAGCGTTTGGATAGGCCCGCACCGGGCGCACGCCGGCATAAAGCTGAAAGCGGTCACGAAGCCGCAGATGGGGTGAGATTTCAGTGCCGTCGGGATGGCGGACCGATGGCAGGCCGATGGCGCCAAGAAAGATGGCGTCGGCATCGCCTGCACGTTCTTCACCGCCGGGCTCGATGTCATGGCCGGTGCGGCTGAAACAGGCGGCGCCGGCCTCAATGTCGTCACAGGCGAATTCCGCTGCGCCAACAGACTTCAGTGCCGTGGCAGCAATCGCCAGCGTTGCGTCAGTGACATCGCCGCCGATCCCGTCACCCCGAATGACCGCCAATCTTGGTGCGCGCGCCATATCTTCCTGTTCCTCCTGCTGATGTCGGCCTGTCCACGCCACCTTCTGCGAGGCAATGCGTCGAGCCTCGACCGCAGGGGCAGAATGTCACTGGCGGTCCGATCAATCAATGCCGGGGGCGCGGCGCCGGACAGTGCGCGGATGTATTTTTTCATAAGGGCGCGCAGTGGACCCCTGAATTGGCGCCTCAGGAAGCGGCCCTTCAGGAAACCACCCTTCAGGAAACGGCCCTTCAGCCTGGCAATGATATGCCGGTGATCACCTGGTCGGAGTTGTATCGGTGTCGTCGCCCGGGGCGATCCGGAAATTCATCTCAAGGGCACCAACGGCAATGGTTTTGGTGGAATTGTCTTCAGGGGCCTGACAGCGAAGACGCACATGCGGAATGTCATTGAGAGTGATCATCTCGACAATCTTGAAGGGCAGGCTTGTCACCCGGCTCATCAGCACATCGCCGATGTTGTATGAGGGTTTCTTTGTTGAACCAACCAAACCCGGCCTCCATCGCAGTGGACTGATATGGATGCTCGGCTGAATTTCTCTTGAAAAAAACAACTTTCACGCTCAATGTGAGCAAATGTGATCGTTTTGGTGTTTAGTTGTTATGTCGCTCGCTATGTCGCTTGACGAGAATTTCCTGCTTATCTGGCGGCGATTTCTCGAGATGGAAATCATCCGCAGCCAGCATTGTCTGAAGCTTGCCGGCAGCGCCAATGCCTATCTGGTCCTGCAGGTGGTCTGTTGGCACCATTTTCTGCTGGTTGGCGAGGAACTCGAAGACACGTCTCTTGATGCCACCAGAGAAAGCTGGATTGCCCTGGCGAACCAGCCTGGGGCGAAGGGCAAGAAACTGACCTATGCGCTGATCGCCGAACTCACCGGCCTCGACAAGGAAACGGTGCGCCGCAACGTCAAGGCGCTTGCCGAGCGTGGTTTTGTGAAGGCTGACAGGAAGCTCGGTGTGATGTATGCGCCAACCGAAGAGCGGAACGATCAGATTGTCAATGAACTCAACGTTACCGAGCGCCGCCTCGTGATGCAGTTTGCGCAGACATTTGAGCGATATGGCTCCCTCGTGAAGGCAGGCGACTAACGCGCCTCGACAAGACCCGGCACCTCGATGACAAGAATCTCGCTGCTGGTATCGGTGGCCAGGGTAATCTGGCTCTGGTCGGAAATGGCCAGCCCGTCACCACGTTTCGCCAGATGGCCGTCGACGGTGACCTCGCCTTCGGATACCAGCAGATAGGCCTGACCCTCGATATTGTGTGTCAGGTTGGTGCCCGTCGCCAGCGTGCCAGCATAGATTCGCGCGTCCTGATGGATTGACAGCGGCGCTGACCCATCGCCCGAAACCAGAAGCGGCAAGGCATCATCTGAGGGTGTTTTCGGGAACTCGGCAGCGTCCCAGTTTGGCTTGACGCCGCGGCTTTTCGGCATGATCCAGATCTGGAAGATGTTGGTTTCCTCATCCTCGTCATTAAATTCGGAATGCGAGATTCCGGTGCCGGCGCTCATCACCTGAACGTTGCCGGCGGTTGTGCGCCCGCTATTGCCACGACTGTCCTTGTGGCTGATGGCACCGCGCCGGACATAGGTGATGATCTCCATATCCGCATGCGGATGCGTGTCAAAGCCGGTATGTGGCTGGATCACATCATCATTGATCACCAGCAATTCGCCAAAACTCATTTTCGCGGGATCTCGGTAGCTGGCAAAGCTGAAATGGTGTCTGGCGTTCAGCCATCCATGGTTGGCGCCGCCAAGATCGTCATATTTGTGGTGGGTGATCATCTGTTATACCCCGGTCTGACTGTCATCAATTGCCCTAAATTGACTCCACAGTAGCTATCTTTTCTGGTAAATAAATGGCCCTGAATTCACTAGACAAGTAACTTCAGGTTATCACTGATGTTGTATTCCTCGGCAGTCGAGATTTTCCGTGCGGTCATGAAACGCGGCAGTTTTGTTGGCGGCGCTGACGAGCTTGGCATTTCCGGCGCGGCGGTCAGCAAGCAGATCAAGTCTCTCGAACAGCGTCTGAATCTGGTGCTGTTCTATCGTACGACACGCAGCGTGGTGCCAACCGAAGCGGCGCAGCGTCTTGCCGATCTGCTGGTGCGTGGCCATGACGAATTCGGCACGCTGCTCGACGAATTGGGAGATGCGCAGGCGCGCCCGTCGGGGCGGCTGCGGGTCAATGTGCCGATGTCGTTTGGCGAGCTGTTCCTGCGCCGGCCGATTGCCGTCTATGCCAGGCAATATCCCGATGTGATTGTCGATGTCGATTTCGATGATCGCCGCGTTCATCTTGTGGAGGATGGCTATGATCTTGTCGTGCGGATCGGCGTGCTGGAGGATTCCGGCCTGATCGCAAGGCGGGTCGGCGACTGCCCCTTATATATCTGCGCCGCACCACAGTTTGTGGAAGACCATGGAATGCCGGCCAGCCCGGCCGATATCCCGGCCCTGCCAGCGGTGATCTATTCACTTGCCGCCGCCGCGTCGAGCTGGTCATGCCGTGATGCGGATGGCGTGCAGACAACGGTGGGACTGCGCCCGGCGCTCTATGCCAACAGTGCCGGGATGATGCTTGATGCCTGTATCGAGGGGGTCGGGGTTGCCATCCTGCCATATTTCAGCTGTGCCGAGGCGCTGGCCACCGGCCGCCTTGTCAGGCTTCTTCCGGATTATGACACCGTGCCCGACCTTGGCATTTATGTTGTCTATCCCGACAAGAGATTCGTGCCCCTGAAGGTGCGTAGTTTCATCGATGTCATTGCTGCCGAGCTGGTGTCCCAAGAGGCCCGACCTGATTAATCGTAACACGGATGTATCAAGGTCATGTTCGGGCGCATGATCCCGGTTGCGCGGCGGGTGCGGGCATGCTTGAAGTTTGACCGGCGGATCGCAGGAGAAAGACGTCATGGCCATTGCTGTTGAATGTGTAGTTGATTGCCGGGCGAGGCTTGGCGAGGGCGCCTGGTGGGATGTGGTGGATCAGGCCCTGTGGTGGGTCGATATCAAGGCCGGGCAGATTCATCGGTTCGATCCCGAGACCGGAAATGATGCAGATTTCGACTGGGGCGAGCCGGTGGCCTGCCTTGCGCGGCGTGATGCTGGCGGGCTGATTGTCGGCGCGGCAAGCGGGGTTTATCTGTTCGATCCCGACACCGGTGCCCGCGGCCTGCTGGCCGACCCAGAGGCCGGCCTGACCGGGAACAGGTTCAATGACGGCACGACCGACCCGCGGGGCCGGTTCTGGGCCGGCACGATGCGGGATGACGGATCGCCGCCGGAACGAAGAGGCCGCTTTTACCGGATAGATGCCGACCATGATGTGACATCCTGGTTTGACCCCGTCTTTACCAGCAACGGGCTGGCCTTCTCGCCCGACGGCGGTGTGATGTATTTCGCTGATACCAACCGCGATGTGCGAACCATCTGGGCCTGTGATTATGACCTTGATACCGGCACGCCCTCTGGTCAGCGACCCTTCTTCGACACCAACCAGATTGCCGGCCGGCCAGATGGCGCCACCGTCGATGCCGACGGGTGCTACTGGATGGCCGGTTTTGGCGGCTGGCAGGTGGTGCGGATCACCCCGGACGGGCGGGTCGACCGGATTATCGAGATGCCGGTGGAACGGCCGACCAAGGTGATGTTCGGCGGCACCGACCTAGCCACGCTCTATGTCACCTCGATGGGAGACGGTCTTGCCGGCGATGCGGCGCAGCCGCAGGCAGGTGGCCTGTTCGCCATCACCGGACTTGCCGTCGGCGGTGTGCCGCAGGCCCGCTTTGCCGGCTGATTGCCAGTGACCGATACCGCCTGATGCCCATGGTGTCGCCGGGTCATGGTGTCGCCGGACCATGGCATCACGGGGGGTGTTTATGGTAAAAGATTGTTAACGCCACAGGCTGGTTTATCTCTCGCGGAAAGAAAGATGATGACCGAAGACAGGTTCGACAGATTGCGTGACTGGATGGAGCTCGAATTCGAGGATACGCTGGATGATCTCCTCGAGGTTGAATTCAATGAACCGATGCTGTCGGAAGAGGTTCGCAAACTCTACAGGCAGCAGCACCCGGACAGTCTTGACGGGCGGATCTACTATCCGAACCTGCTTCGCCTGCAGGCCGAGATGATCAAGCTTCAGGATTGGGTTGTTGAGGAAAACGCCAAGATCCTGATTATCTGCGAAGGCCGCGACAGCGCCGGCAAGGGCGGTGTCATCAAACGGATCACGCAGCGTCTGAACCCACGCGTGGCGCGTGTCGTGGCGCTGCCAAAGCCGTCCGAGCGCGAGATGTCACAATGGTATTTCCAGCGCTATGTGCCGCATCTTCCCGCCGGCGGCGAGATCGTGCTGTTCGACCGGTCCTGGTACAACCGCGCCGGTGTCGAACGCGTGATGGGGTTCGCCAGCGAGGATGAGGTCGAACAATTCTTCCAGGACGTTACCGAATTCGAGAGGATGCTGGTCCGATCTGGAATCATCCTGATGAAATACTGGTTCTCGATCACCGATGAGGAACAGCAGCTTCGCTTCAAGATGCGGATTCACGACCCGATGAAACAGTGGAAGCTGTCACCGATGGATCTGGAGAGCCGGATCCGCTGGGAGCAATATACCAAGGCCAAGGAAGAGATGTTCGAACGTACATCGATCAATGAGGCGCCCTGGTACATTGTCGAGGGCAATGACAAGAAGCGCGAGCGCCTGAACTGTATGGAGCATATTCTCTCGCAGATCCCCTATCGCGAGATTCCGCATGAAAAGATTGTGCTTCCGGAACGTGTGTTCAATCCGGATTACGAGCGGCGAACCCTTCCCGACAATCTCTATGTTCCGAAGATCTACTGATTGCGTCTGCCTGTTGCTGCCCAGGTCCGGTCAGTTTTGAGGTTTGGTCAGTTTTGAGGCCTGGTCATTTTTTGGGTGTCAGCAGGTCGTGCTGGTCGCCCTGCCTGATGGCGCGCCCCTCGGGCTCGGCGTAATCGACATCCTCGACCCCACAGGAAATGGCGAAACAGGCAAGCGCCACAGTTTTTGGGATTTCGATCTTTTTATCCTTCCGCTTGCCCTTCTCGTAATACTGAATGGTGCGAATCTTCAGGCCAAGCTTTCGGGCCGCCTTGGTCTGGCTCAGACCATGCGCCTTCCGCCACTGTTTGAATTCTTTTGCATTCATCGACCGATTCCGCAATAGTTGCGTATATTGTGTGCATAAATTGCATATTTCTCAAGGTGTGATCATGAAGGTTGGTGCCATCGCCTATAGAAAAACACCCGGGGGCATTGAAATTTGTCTTGTCAGCAGCCGCCGCCACAAGGGCAAGCTGACTCTTCCCAAGGGTGAGGTGAAACAGGGCGAGACGCTTGTCGCGGCCGTGAAGCGTGAGCTTTTCGAAGAGGCCGGTCTGCATGGCAAGGTCAAGCAGACCTCGCGCCCGCTCTGCTTCGCCGCCAGGTCACGGCTGCGTGACCCGGTGTTCTATTTTCTGGTGAAGATTACCGATGTGAAGGGCAAATGGCCGGAGAGTGCCGAGCGCAAGCGCATCTTCACCAGCCTTGCCGGCATGCCCGATCTGCCGCTTGGTGATGCACCGAAATCACTGCTGCGGCAAATGAGACGGCTGCCTTTATTCGCCGACAAATCGGGTGCCGCCGACGCGGCTGTCAATGATCTTATGGCCTTTGCCGGATCCGGCTTCAGGCGTGCCTTTCCCCGCTGGCGCGGCCGGGCGTAGTGCGCCGCCCTATTCCGCCGCGGCGTAGTGGGTTTCTGCAGATGAACCAGCGCGTGCGAGCGCCAGCGTAACCGCCGGATTGTCGGTCAGCCATGCGCCGCCGGTGGTCACAGCGTAATCCCCGGCAAACAGATGGCAGGTCAGTCCGGCGCCTGTCGCGGCGGCCTGGCTGGCAAGCGTATCCTCAAAGGCGATGGCTTCACGCGGCGCGACTCCCACCCTTTGCAATGCTGTCTCATAGACCTCGGGATGCGGCTTTTCCTGCGCGACATCCGCCTTGCTTGTGACAAGGTGAAACGCGGTGAAATCAATGGCGCCGGCAAGGGCGCCCTGCATCATTGCCAGGGTTTTCGGCGTGGTGGTGGTGATCAGGCCAAGCTTCAGCCCATGCGATCTTGCCATGTCGATGGCTTCGCAGATACCGGGGCGCGGGGAGATGCCGCCGGCCAGCCGTTCGGCAAAGAATTTCTGCTTGTTCTCGTGGATCTGTTCGATGTCACTGTCTGACAGGTGGCCGCCGGACAGTTCGCGAAGCCGCCGCTGCCCCCCGGCTGTCGCCAGATGCTGGCAATAGGTGGCGATGTTCCAGCACCAGTCCAGCCCCTGCGCCGCGAAGGCCTGATTATAGGCCTGTCGTTGCAGTTCCGACGTTTCCGCCAGCACACCGATGGACCCCAGAAACAGCGCTCTCATACCATCACCTCTATCGCCAGTTGCAGATCGAATTAGCTTGGTCAGGATATGGGAAAGCCTGTCGCCGCAGACCATGGCTGGCGCGGCAAAACTGTTTTCAGCGTGGAGTAGAGGTGTGCGTCAGGACGCGGTGTCGATGGCGACCGAGGTTGACATGGCCTCGCGTTCAAACGACAGGACACACACGCCTGAAAAGCGGTTCTGCTTGAAGACGAAGGCCTGCTTGATATCCTCCAGCAGCGTCGGCAGTTCCTTCTCAAACCTTGTCATTGCCGCCACCTCTTCAAAGCGGACACCGACGGCAAGCTCACCCTCCTTGCCAATGGTCACATGAAGGCCATGGAAATCATAGATGCTAATCCGGCTTTTCAGAAGCTCGCACAACGTCTGCGCGGCGATCTTGCCCTCGGCGATGGAGGCGAATTTCAGTTGCAGCTGGGTCGAGAACATGGCGCTACCCCAACTTGCCCAGAAGATCATCGACACCCTGGCCCTGCGGCGCCGTGGTCTGCTCGCTGCCGCGATAGGTCTCCGGTGCCAGCCCCAGCGTGGCGCGCAGATCGGTACCATCGCGTGTCAGGCGCCAGCTGCCAGCCTCCTTGGCGATGATGCTGTCACCTGCCAGCATCTCCATCACCTCGGCTGGCGCGGTGCCGCGGGCACAGAAATCGAGAAAGCCCATCAGTTCATCAAGCGTCCCGTCAGGTGCGAATTGCCGGAACTTCGCCAGCATGGTGCCGATCCGCGAGGCTGTCAGCTCGCTCTGCTCGATCATCAGCTGGATCTGCGACGCCGCCGTCGTGGCAAGCTTGGCCATCATGCGAATCTGTTCATCCCCCGGGGACAGCGGCGTCGAATGCGTGCCACACAGCGTGCCAAGCACCACCCCGTCAGGCGTGTTCAGCGGAAACCCGGCATAAAAGGCGCAATTCAGCGGCGGTTTGGTCAGCGCCGAGTCGGCAAAGCGTTCATCAAGGCTTGTATCGGGCACGATGAAGGGCTCTGGCGACAGCAGGGCATATTGGCAGAAGGTCAGTTCCTGCGGCACGCCAAGCAACGGGTCATATCCCCTGCCGGCCGCCCCGATGGTGTATTGGCAGGCACCATCGAGAAGATTGACCATCCCGGTCTCGCAGCCAAGGATTGTCTTGGCGATCTCGGCGAAGATCTCGAACTGGCGCGACACATCCCGCCCGATCAGGCCGGAATCGTTGACGCGGGCAGCGCGCAGCGCCTCGTTCTCCGGCTTTGGCGCGGGAGCCACCTTCTGTGAGGTCGCCATCGCATAGCCAAGCTTGAGAAAATTACCCAGGCCCTCGGCCCTTATGGCACGTCGAAGGGACATCACACCACCCAATCACCAAACATTGCCCCAGTTTCAGCCGATGCCACTGATAAGTCCAGTGGCTTGTCGCCGCGGTTCCGCCCCCGCGTGAGGCTAGCCGGAAAAGGCGATGGCCGCGGCGATGATGGCAAGCGCGATGCCGCCGCGCCCGAGCTGCACCAGCCGCTTCATCAGCGCCGCATTCGGGGGCCGCTTTGCCTTCATCGCGCCATGGACGTGAAGATTGCCGAACAGCGACACACCAAGAACAATCGCCGCGCCGAGAAGCTTGGCATGAAAGGCACCATTGATTCCAAGGCCACCATACAGAAGATGGGCCAGCCCGATGCCGGTGATCCACAGGGTCAGGATTGAGCCAAGCCCAATATAGCCAAGCAGGGCAAACGCCTTGCCGACATGCGGCGGTGGCACCTCACCGGCGCGGACATAGGCCGATTGCATGATGGTGCTGCCAACGGTCACGCCGCCGGCAAACAGGATCGCAAAATAGTGCAGAATCTTCAGACCGATTTCCATGAATGCCTCCCTGTTCCGCCGACGAAAAACTACCGCCGACCATATCAACGGACGACAGTCTAGCATCAATTTCGGGCAGGTTTTCCTAATTAAGTTTGATTCGATATTGACCTTTAATTGCGCTACCTTCACGGCCTTGATCTTAATGGTTCTGATGGTGTGAATTTTGCACAGATTACCGGCATGTCTGGTGGCGGGCCTAAAGAGGGCCAGTCGCGGCATCGATGTCGGCCTGTCGGCTATCGCGGTGCTGTGCCTGTCACTTGTCGCGACCGGCCTGCCGGTGGCTATGAGCGCGCGTGCCGAAGCACCACCGCTGGTTATCCTGAAAACCCTGTCCGGGCCTTCGCATGCTGAGTCAACCTACCTCTCGCTGACCCGGGAGAAAATGCGCCGGCAGCTTGCGGCAAATGATCTCGACCGTGCCGCTCAAACGCTGCAATGGATCCGCAATATCGACCCCAATGATGCTGTCACAAATGTACTTGCCATTGAATTGCAGTTGCGGCGCGGCAATGTCGCGGCAGCTGCCATGCGCCTGATCGACATTCTTGGCGGGGCACCGGCAACGGATGCCGGGCGGGCCGAGGCGCGGCGAATTCTCGCACTTCTTGAAGCAGAAGGCACTGGCGCGGCGGTCATGGTGACACGCGCCATGCTTGATGCCGCGACACTGCCCGAGGCGCCGGGACCGTTGCTCGTCACGGCTGTAGATGATGGCTTTGCCTATGAGGTTGGTGATCTGCCGGGTGGCGGTGATGAGATATCAGCGCAGATCCTTGCCTTTGCCACCACCACCCCGCTTGACCAGATGCGGGCCACCGCAACCACCACCATTGGGGCCGCGGCGCGAAACGGCACAGAATCGCTGCAGCTTGCCTCGGCCGTGGCGCCGGTGCCGTCTGTGCCGGCACGTGGTCAAAGCCGGGAACTGATCGATCTGGTTTTCGCGGATCCGACCAATCTGCAATTGAACTTTGCGCTGTTCCAGGAACAGCTTGCCAGTGGCGATCTTGATGGTGCCATGGTGACGCTTGAACGTGTGCTGATTGTTGATCCGGAATCGAAACTTGCCAAAGTGCTGCTGGCCGACGTCAATCTGCAGAAGGGCAACCTGCCTATGGCGCGCAATATCCTGAGTACCCTGCTGGCCGAGGAAGATACGCCGATCGACATGGCGCGCCGCGCCGAGGTCCTGCTTGCCGAGGTGGAGTCGCAGCTTGACCCGATGAAGATGCAGGCAAGGCTGGCGATGGAAATGGGGCAGACGGAAAATGCCTTCGGCCGGTCGAAGTCGGATGAAATCCTGTTCCTCAATCTGCCGATCACCAACACAACGCCGGACAAGTCGGATCCCTATCTGAGCTATCAGGCAAGCGTGAAGGTGCTTCGCGAGCTGGACCGCCAGACGCCGACATTGCTTGAGGCGGGTGTGTCGGTCACGGGTCGCGACACGCGTCACCGCAGCCTGTCTGACATCCGGACCGTTTCCGCCAACCTGGCGGTGAGCGAACTGTCGCGAACCAGCCTGTCAGGTGGCCTTTTTGCCTCAACCTCGCGCGTCAACAACCGCAGTTTCAGCAGCAATATGGGCGTCTTTGTCGCCGTGTCGCGGCCGATGGCGCCCGGCTGGAACCTGACCCAGTCGCTGTCGGCCAGCCGTACCCGCTATGGCTCCTATCCGGGGGTCGCCGATAATCGTGACCGCACGGATCGCAGCGGCGCGGCAAAGCTTGACCTCAGCCGCGAATTTGAACGCGCAGTTGTCAGTCTGGCCCTGTCGGTCGGTCGGGCCAAGGCCCGCAACCGGATTCACAGCCTGAGATTCCAGAAGATGGATATGGCTGTTGCCGGCATGCTCGGCGATCTCAGCGTGACTGGATCGCTGTCGCGCCAATGGACCCGCAAGGATGCAGCCGATACGCTGGTCAGCCCATTGCGCCCGAAACTGCGCCAGGATGTGCGCTCGCTGAAGCTTCGCTATCCGCCACAGGAAACTGTGGGCGGGTTGCCGGTCAGCCCCTATCTGCGGGTGATGTCACGGAGTACCAAATCGAACATCGTCAATCACCGCCGCGAGGGCGCCGAGGCGGCAATCGGCATTGAATCGGTGTTCTAGGCGATGGCAACCGGGATGAAACAGGCGGGTTTGGGAACGGTGATGGTATCGGTTCTTGCCGCCGTAATGCTTGTCGGCGGTCACCTTTCCAGTCTGGCCGATTCCCGGTCATCGAGCGGGGTGCTTGCAGCGGCGAATGGTCCGGTCGAAATAGTGTCCATGACCGACCCGTCAGGTGCGCCACGGCGTCTTGTCGTTGGGGCGAGGGTGGTGGCTGGTGACGAAATCATCACCGGTCGGAATGTACGCGCGCAGATCATGCTCCGTGACGGCACTACCTTTGCCATTGGCGAGAGGGCGCGGCTGGCCATCGACGAGTTTATCTATGATCCCGCCACCGGCACAGGTGCGCTTGGCGCGGTGATCCGGCAAGGGTCATTCAGATTCGTGTCCGGCCGCATCGCCAAGACAAATCCGGGGAACTTCAAGCTCATTGCCGGCAACACCGCCATCGATGTTAATGGCACCGAAGTGCTGGGGACGATCAACAGCATCTCCGATGAGGTCATCCTGATGTCCGGCGAGGTTGAGCTGACCTCGATTGGCGGTGCCTGTGGCGGCGGTGCGCCGCAGGGTGACATCTTCAGTGTGGACGCCGGGGGATCATTACAGAGCAGCGTTGCAGGCCGGGGCGTTTCCCCGGCATCGTGTAGTCGCTCGCTTGTCCGCCCTGGCTTTGGCGTTCAGGTTGGCTCATCCGGCCAGATGACATCGCCGGGACGCGCCACCGCAGAGGACGTGGATATAGTCATCGATGCGGTCACGGTCAGGGCCGAGACGACACCTGCAACTGTGCTGTCAGCTGGCAGCTCGACGAATGGCGCGATGGTTGAGGTTGCGGCGGCAGATACCGGCATCGGCGCATTGTCGGATACGCAAACAGATGACGGAACGGATGGCGTGTCGGCATTTGATCGGATTGTCATGCAGAGTTTTGGCATGCTTGCAAGCGACTCGGCAAATCCACAGGCGGTCGATAACGAGGGTGACGTTGGAACACAGCTGCCGCTTGCCACGCTTCAGGACACAACTGTCGAGGGCGGGTCAACCGAGGACGACAACACCGGCACCGCAGATGACGAGACCATCGCCGAGGAGGAGGCCCGCTATGACGAGAAGGTTGATGAGGCAACGCGCGGTTCCGGCGGGTCATCCGACTCGTCCTCATCATCAGATACGTCATCAACACCCAACGCCGCCCCGCAGCTTGCCAGCATAACCGGCTTTGCGTTTTCCGATACATCAGCGGATGACAGTTTCAGCGCCGAAACCGGCACGCTGACGGGAAGTGATAATGACAGCGGCGACACGCTGACCTACGCCATCTCGGGGCAGTCGGCGGACACCTCGCAGTCCGGCTATACCCACGCCACCAGCGGCAGCTACGGAACGCTCTACATCAACAGCAGCACCGGTGCCTATAAGTACATCCCCACCGACAGCGCGGTTGAGGGGGCGTCATCGACGCAAAGCGACAGCTTCACACTCAGCGTAGCGGATGGCACGGCGAGTGCCACGCAGGGGCTGACGGTGACGATCAACGGTGTTGATGATGTGCCGGCGCTGGCGTCACTCAGCGGCATCAGCTTCACCGACACTTCTGCCAGTGACAGCTTTACGGCGGTATCCGCGACAATGTCGGCAACCGAGCGGGATACAGGTGATACCATCAGCTATGGTGTGATGGGCGGATCGGCTGATACATCGCGGTCCGGTTTCACGCATTCGAATGCCGGCAGTTATGGCACGCTTTATGTGAACACCAATACCGGTGCTTATGAATATGTACCCAATGACAGCGCCATTGAGGGGCTGGCCACACAGGTGACCGAGACGTTCGACCTGTCCATCACCGACGGGACGAGCCTGGTGCGGGAAACGCTGGTGGCAACCATAGCCGGCGTCAATGACACGCCGGAGATCGCAGCCATTTCCGCGATCACCGTGTCCGACACAACGTCCTATGACAGTTTCAGCGCCACCACCGGCACCATCTCGACAACCGAACGTGACAGCGGCCAGACGCTCAGCCTTGGTCTGACCGGCACGACGGCGGCGGCATCGGATGCCAGCTACACGCTGGAACAATCCGGCGATTATGGTGTCTTTGAATTCAACCACAATACTGGTGCCTATCGCTACACACCGACCGCGGCGCTGGTGAACGCGCTCGAGGATGACAAGACCGACAGTTTCACGATGACGGTCACTGACGGTGCGGCGACGGCGAACCGGACGCTGACGATCAATATCGACGGCGTCGATGACGGGCCGACGGCCATCGACACCTCGAATCTGTCCGCGGTCAGCGGCCAGCAGCAGACAGGTCAGACCGGATTGCGGGTCGGGACGCTCAGCGATCCGGAAGGTGATACTGTGACCGATCTTACATCCAATCTGAACACATTGCCGGCTTGGTTGAGTTTCAACAACCAGACGGTGGGAGGCACCGTTCAGTACTTCTGGGAAATCGGCGCCAACGAGGCGCCCTGGCGCAACGGGTCCAAAACGCTCAGCCTGCAGGCGCAGTCGAGCGGCATCAACACCTCTGCCACGTCGGTGACGATCAGCTTTACCTGCCAGTCAAGCCATTGCAGCGATTTCATCAAATCTACCGATACTGTCACCTCGCTGGCAGTTTTTAACGCCACCAACATCGGCCAGATCTCGAGTGGGCTGAAAATCGACGGTACCGATTTCACCCAGATGTCGGTCGCGCAGCGTGACGCGCTGTTCGACATCTCGACAAGCGCAACTGGCAGCTTCCGTCTGATCTACAGCACGGCTGAAACCGGCAGCGGCAGCCCGTCCGGCACATGGGGCTTCGATCAGACATTGTCAGTGGATTACAAGAACCGCAAGATCCAGCTTTCCGGAACGGTCGACGCCACCGGCATCACCTATTTCGACGGTGACACCGGGCAGTTCGGCTACACAGGCGAGCTGACCTACAGTGATATCCAGTCGGGAACGACGTCTGTTTTCGAAGCAACAAGCTCGACAAGATCGGACGGGAATTTCTCGATAAAGAACAGCAATGGTGACGATGTTCACTTCGAAGTGACCGATGAGATCGGCTTCATGATCGATTCTGGCACGGGTAAGGCAGCCGTGATCAACAGCAGCGTCAATCCGATAGCGGCGAACCCGGCAGGCTATAACGATACATCACGCGATATGGTGCAGCCTGAATGGCGTGTCCTCGAACCGCAATGATTCAGGTCCATACTGGATGCGCGATCACTCTGGGCGCAAACAAGCTGGTCGGTCGGGGCCCAGTGTAGATTATATGGTGCCGAAGATTATACGGTGCCGGGCAAAGACCCTGTCAGCCGGCACCGTATATTGTCAGTTTGCCGCAACCTCTGCCTTGATGGCTTCGGCCTCGTAATTGAAGATATATACGCCAGCGTAGTTATCTTCCTTGTAGACAAAAGTCTGTTTGAGGTCGGAAAACACTTCGGCGGCCTTGCCCTCAAAGCGTTTCAGATCATCACTTGATTCGAACTTTGTCTGGATCGACAGGCTGCCGCATTTGCCGATGGAAATATTCAGCGACCGCATATTGCTGTCGACGATGAGTTTTCCAAACGCATCAGAAATGAAAGACGCGGCGACCTTGGCCTCGGCTACACCATTGAACTTGAAATTGAAAATTTTCGCAAACATGGTCAGTCAATCTCCGCAAACATCTCGTCAAGCATGGCCTCGGCCTCACCGGCATCCATCTTGATCCGCTTCATGGCCTTCTGCTGAAGGTTCATGTCGAACTGCAGTCTCCGGCCGGCTTCGGTCAATTGCACCCTGCCGGCGTCATCAATCTCGGCAAGGCCGACCCTGATGATTCCCTCGGCATCCTCGTTGGACACATTCAGCTCGGAGCAAAGCGACACATACATCTTGAAGTCACCAAGGCCGAAGCTCTCATCGACTTTCTGGAAATGCGCCAGCGCGTCGAGCATCCGCTGCGAGGTCAGCTCCTTCTGCTTGATCTGCAGATCAAGCATATGGGCGATACTGCGGGTGATCTTCTTGACCTGGTTCACCTGCTCTTCATTCAGACCCTTTGGTCCTGACGGGTTGAGCATGCACAGCGTACCAAGCGCAAAATTCTCGCTGTTGATGACAGGAAAGCCGGCATAGCCGGGGCCCTGTTCCATGCCCTGCAGGTGAGGATGGTCCTTCCATGTCGGGTCCTTGAGCATGTCCTCCATCAACAGCGGTTCGGTGTCGAGGAGAACATAGGAACAGACGTTGAACTCGCTCCGCTCGGATTTCGTGCCGGGGACAAATTCATCATTGCCAGCTTCGGCGATCGAACATTTCATCTCGCCGTCATATAAACTGAAAGTGGCTGTTTCAAACCCGGTGATGTCCTTGGCCAGATCACAGTAAATCTGGAACAGATCGGGGTTTGGCGCATCGATCAGGCCTGTCTTGACGACAGTCTGCGCGCGCAGGTCCTCATTTGCGGGACGGGGGGCTAAACCCATATTCATGATGTACCTCCATAAGCCAATGGTCGTGCCGGAAAGCACGAATACTATATAAATTGAGGCATGCTGAACGGCCGGCAACCGACGCGATCATCATCTTACAGTGTGGCGCAACTCTCGCCGATGTCAATTATGATTCGACCGGCAGGGATGGCGGATATGGTGGCCCGCCTGCACGGGTGAACTTCTGATCTTGCCTTTCCGCCCATCTTCCGCAAGATACGTCTCCCGCAGGATAGCACGATGTCGTCCGGTGCCATCCAGCCCCGCCACCTGCCAATCGTCCCCGCCAGAGAGATATCCACCGGTGACAGAGACCGATACCGACCAGATCGAGGCACTTGCCAGTCTTGCCGCGGCCTCGCTGTCGCTGTGGGATGTGCCTGCGGATGCAACGGCGCGGCTGATCAACCTGTCGGAAAACGCCACCTTTCTTGTCGAATCGCCATCCGGTCATCGCAGCGTGCTGCGACTTCATCGTGATGGGTATCACAGCCGCCGCGCGATCGCGTGCGAGCTTGCCTGGATGGCGGCGCTCGACCGTGAGGGGGGCGTCGAGACGGCGCGGCCCCTTCCCGGGCGTAATGGCGAGGTGATCCAGGAGAGTGGCAGTTCCAGCCTGGCACCGCGCCGCATGGTGATGTTCGAGTTTCTCGCTGGCGAAGAACCCGACCCCGACCAGGATCTGAAAGCCCCGTTCCGGCAGCTTGGCGCCATCGCGGCAAGGACGCATCTGCATTCGATATGCTGGACCCGGCCGGACGCCTTTGAAAGGCTGGTCTGGGATGACGAAATGGTGTTCGGGCCGGGGGCCAATTGGGGTGACTGGCGCGCCGCGCCCGGTCTGGACAGCAACAGTGAAAGGACCCTCGCCGATGCCGAGGCGCTGGTGCGGGCGCGCCTTGCCGCCTATGGTCGCGAGGAAGACAGGTATGGGTTGATCCATGCCGATATGCGGCTTGCCAATCTTCTGATCGATGGCGGCAGGACGCGGCTGATTGATTTCGATGATTGCGGGTTCGGATGGTTCATGTATGACTTCGCCGCCGGAATAAGTTTCATGGAAGACCATCCGCAGGTGCCGGCGCTTCGCACGGCATGGCTTGACGGGTATCAGAGTGTCAGGCCGCTGACAGATGCCGATGAGGCGGAAATGGACAGTTTCATCATGCTGCGCCGGATGGCGTTGCTGGCGTGGATCGGCTCGCATGCCGGCACCGATCTGGCGCGCTCGCAGGCGCCGCATTTCGCGTCCGTCTCGGCGCGGCTGGCGCGCGATTATCTTGATCGGCGCGGGTGATGGGGCGTTTCGGTCTTTCCCCTGACGAAGCGCGAGGCCATCTTGCCATGCTCGGCTTCTCGGCGCTTGTTGCCGGCTCCTTCAGCCTCGGCACGATCGTTGCCAATGATGTCGACCCGCAGGCCATCACCGCGGCGCGCTTTGTCCTGGCGACCATCGTCATGGGATTCGTTGCCGCCCTGCAGCGCGACCTGAAACCATCCCATCTTCGCAGGCCCTGGCGCTATTTCATCCTTGGCGGCCTGTTCACGCTGTATTTCGTGCTGATGTTCGAGGGCCTGAAGACAGCCACGCCGGTCTCGGCGGCGGCGGTGTTCACGCTGATGCCGCTGATGTCGGCGCTTTTCGGCTGGGTCTTGCTGCGTCAGGTCACGACGCCGCGCATGGCAACAGCGCTTGCCATTGCCGGTGGCGGCGCGCTGTGGGTGATTTTTCGGGGGGACATCGCGGCGCTGACGACGCTCGATATCGGTCGCGGTGAAATGATCTATTTCATCGGCTGCATCGCGCATGCGCTCTACACGCCGATGGTGCGCAAGCTGAATGAGGGCGAGGGCGCGGCGGTCTTCACCTTCGGCATGCTGGTGGCCGGCTCAATCCTGCTTGGCGTTATCGGTTTTGATGCCATTCGGGCCACCGACTGGCTCAACCTGCCGCCGATGGTCTGGATCACCATTGGCTATCTGACGGTGTTTTCGACCGCCTCGTCCTTTTTCCTGCTGCAATATGCGACGCTGCGGCTGCCAAGTGCCAAGGTCATGGCCTATTCCTATCTGACGCCGGGATGGGTGATGCTGTGGGAAATCGGCTTCGGCAACGCCCTGCCACCAGTGCCGATGCTGCTTGGCCTTGTCGCCACTGTGGTGGCGCTGGTGATGCTGCTCCGCAACGAGGACCGCGCCGGGTAGCAGTTCTGGAGGCCAGCAATGCCCGCGGCTAGCAATTCTGGCGGCTAGCAATTCTGGCATAGGCGCAGCGCATCTGTGACCGCCGCGTTGATATTGCGGCTGGCCACAGAATCGCCAATGCGGTGAAGCTCGAATCCGTTCGCCCCTGATGATTTTGGCTGCTTGGATTTTGGCTGCGTGGATTTTGGCTGTGTGGATTTTGGCTGTGCGTTGCCGGTCACCATCATGCCAAGATCGGTGACACCCTCATTTCGTGACAGTGGCGCCAGATCGTGGAACAGCGCGTCCGCCGGTATCGTGCCATAATCGAAGATTATCTGCGCCGCGCTTTTCTCGGTGCGGGTGCCTGTCAATTCGCTCTGCAGTGATGCGACCAGCCTGTTGCCCTCACGCCTGACCCCGACAAGCGCATGTTCGGTGGTCGTCTCGATCTCTGCCTCGGCGGCCCATTTGCGCCAGATGACCCGCTCGGCATAGGCCTGTTCCATGGCCAGTGTCTCGTCAATGGTCACAAGGCTGACCCGCGCGCCGGCGGCATGCGCGACATCGGCCGCGCTCATCGCCACATGCCGGCCGGTGCCGTCGATGACAAGAACATCCGCCGCCGGTGCCACGGTTCCCTGAATGACATCCCACGGGCTGGTCAGCTCATCGCCGCCCGGCACCCAGTCGATATTCGGAATGCCGCCGGTGGCGATGATCACAAGATCGGGGTTGCAGGCCATCACATCCCCGGTGCTGGCAAACACCCCGCATCGCAGATCGACACCAAGCCGTTCGATCTCGGCAATGCGCCAGTCGACAATGCCGATCATGTCGCGCCGCCAGCTGGCACGCGCCGCCAGCAGAACCTGTCCGCCGGCGCGCGGCGCTGCCTCGAACAGCGTCACCTGATGGCCGCGCTCGGCGGCAACCCGCGCCGCCTCCAGTCCGCCCGGCCCGGCGCCGACGATGACCACGCGCCGCGATGATGACGCGGCCTCGATGCGGTGGTTCAGAATCGCTTCATGCCCGGTGGCCGGGTTGTGAAGGCAGGTTGGCCGCCGGTGTGACATGCAATGGGTGGCCCCGACACAGGGCCGGATCCGGTGTTCCTCGCCAGCGGCGATCTTCTCGACAAGATGCGGGTCGGCGATATGCGCGCGGGTCATCCCGACAAGGTCGATCAGCCCCTCGGCGATGGCGTGGCGCGCCGTCGCCACATCGGAAATCCGCGCCGCATGCATCACCGGCAGGTCGATCTGTTCGCGAAAGGCGGCGGCCTTGGTCAGCCAGGGCGCGGTTGGCGAGGCCATGCCCGGCATGTTGTCGATGGCAAGACCGGCATAGGTGTCCATGCGGCCATAGATGGCGTTGAAGAAATCGAGAACGCCTTCCGCCTGGAACCGGTGTGCGATGGCGAGGCTCTCCTCGAAGCCAAGCCCCTCGGCATGTCCCTCATCGACAATGAAACGGAACCCAAGCAGGAAGTCAGGCCCGACCGCCTTGCGGATGGCCTTGAATATGTCGATCCCGAAACGGCAGCGATTCTCCAGCGACCCGCCATAGGAATCCGTCCGCTGGTTCATCGCCGGCGACAGGAACTGGCCAATCAGATGCGCCCCTGACAGGCATTCGATGCCGTCCAGCCCGCCAATCTGACAGCGCCGCGCGGCGGCGACGAAATCGGCTGTCACCCTGGCGATGTCCTGATCGCCCATCTCCTTTGGGATGCTGCGATGCAGCGTCTCGCGGATCACCGATGGCGCGATGGTTGGCAACATCGCGTCCTTGTCGAACTCGCCGCGCCGTCCAAGATGCGTGATCTGACACATCAGGGCGCTTCCGGCTTCATGGATTTGTGATGAAAACCTTGTCAGATGCGGGATCACCCCATCAACGCCAAGATTGAGCTGCGGCATCACCGATGGCGAATCAACCGAGACGTTCGATGAACCACCAAACATGGTCAGCCCGATGCCGCCGCGCGCCTTTTCAAGATGATAGGCCTGATAGCGGTCAGCCGGCATGCCGCCCTCGCCAAGCCCGCAGGCATGGCTTGTGCTCATGATCCTGTTGCGAAGCGTCACCGTGCCCAGCCTGTATGGCTGCAGCAGGGGGTCTGTTACCTCACCCGTCATCCCGTCAATCCTCCCCCACCGAAATCAAACTCCCGGAATCAAACCTAATGAAATCATGCGGCGAAGCCGACGGCGTTGCAATAGCGCGGCGTATTTCACCCTTGCCGGTTGGCGGCGAAGCCGCGATGCTGGGGGACCAAGACAGATCATCCGGGACGTTTCTGCATGTCAGACAGCAACATCGCAAACCGCCAGCGGCGAGGGCGGCGCGGCAAGGCCGCCGCGCCATCGCACGCCGCCGCACCGGTGCTGGCACCTGTCGGTGGCAGGCTGCGGCTTCTCGACGAGGGTGCATTGCAGCGGATTCATGAAACCGCGCTTGCGCTGCTGGCGCGCACCGGCATTTCTGAGGCTCCGCCGGCGGTGATTGATCTTGCCACCGCCGCCGGTGCGACGCTTGGCGATGATGGCAGGTTGTGTTTTCCGGAATCGCTTGTCGAGGCGGCGCTTGCCGGCCTGCGGCGTGAGATCACCCTCCATGGCCGCGGCGATGCCGGCAATCTTGTTCTTGGCGGCGATACCGTGCATGTCGGCACTGGCGGTGCCTCGCCCGAAATCCTCGACCTTGACAGCGGCCAGTACCGGCCCTCGACGCTTGAAGATATTCATCTTGCGGCGCGGCTTGTCGATGGTCTGGAACATATCCATTTCTTCAGCCGTCCGATGGTGGCGCGTGATATCGAGTCGCCCCTGAAGATGGAGGTGAACACTGCCTGGGCCTGCCTTGCCGGCACCGGCAAGCATGTCATGGTCAGCGCGTCCTCGCTTCAGGCGGTCGATGAGATTGCCGAGCTTGTCTATATGCTTGCCGGGTCTGAGGCGGCATTTCGCGCCGCGCCCTTCCTGTCGCTGAACGTCAATCACATCGTTCCGCCGCTGCGTTTTGACGGTGATTCCGCTGCTGTGCTGCTGCGCGCCGTCGAACGCGGCATCCCGGTCATGGTCAATACTTTCGGCCAGCTTGGCGCCTCCAGCCCGGTCACCATCGCCGGCTGTGTGGCGCAGACAACGGCCGAGACACTTGCCGGAATGGTGCTTGCCTGGCTGGCCGACCCGCAGGCGCGGGCCATTTTCGGGCCGCGTCCGATGGTTACCGACCTGCGGACTGGCGCGATGTCGGGCGGCGGCGGCGAACAGGCAAAGCTGACGGCGGCGGCGATCCAGATGGCGCGGTTCTACAACCTGCCAAGCTCGACCATCGCCGGTGCCACCGATTCAAAATGGCCCGATGCGCAGGCTGGCCACGAAAAATGCCTCGCCGTCACGCTGGCGGTGCAGGCAGGCGCGCATTTCATCACCCAGGCGGCCGGAACGCAGGCAAGCCTGATGGGAACATCGCTTGAATCCTATGTCATCGACAATGACATGCTTGGCGCCATCCTCAGCGCGCATACCGCCATCGAGGTGTCAGATGACACGCTGGACGCGGCCGCCATCCATGACGCCGCCACCGGTGCCGGGCATTTTCTTGGTGAGGCCAGTACGCTGGCGCGGATGACAAGCGACTTTCTGTATCCGGCGATTGGCGACCGGCGGAGCATCGGTGAATGGCAGGATGATGGCCGCCCTGACAGCTGGCAGCGGGCGCATGACAGGGTGAAGGAGCGTCTTGCCGCAACGCCGCGCCAGCTTGTCGATCCGGGGCTGGCGGCACAAATTGAATCCAGATTCGCGGTGCGGCCCTTGACGCAGGCGCTGCCGCAAGACCTGACCAATGACGAGGTGTCCGATGTCGGATGACAATTTCTTCACCCCCGTTTCGGCTCTGGAGATGCCGCGTTTCGCCGGCATGCCGAACTTCATGAGGCTGCCGCATCTGACGCTGGAGTCATCGCGAATCGACGAGGTGGAGATGGCGCTTGTCGGCGTTCCGTGGGATGCCGGCACGACAAACCGGCCGGGCCCGCGGCACGGGCCGCGCCAGCTTCGCGACCTGTCGACGATGATCCGGGCGATGAATCCGGTCACCGGCGTGGCCCCTTTCACCATGGTGAACTGTGCCGATCTTGGTGATGTCGGGCCCAATCCGATCGACCTTGATGACAGCATGCAGCGGATTACCAGCTTCTATGCCGAACTGGCGGCGCGCGGGATCACGCCGATGACAGCTGGCGGTGATCATCTTGTCTCGCTGCCGGTGCTTCGCGGCATTGCCGGTTCCGCGCCGCTGGGGATGATCCATTTCGATGCCCATACCGACCTGTTCGACAGCTATTTCGGCGGCTTTCGCTATACCCACGGGACGCCGTTCCGCCGCGCCATCGAAGAAGGTCTGCTTGACCCGAAGCGGGTTGTGCAGATCGGCATCAGGGGTACCGCCTACAACACCGAGGATGTCGATTGGGGCCTGGCACAGGGCGTGCGGATCATCCGCATTGAAGAGCTGTTCGACCGCGGCATTGCCGACGTTATGACGGAGGCCCGCCAGATTGTCGGTGATGCGCCGACCTATTGTTCCTTCGACATCGATTTCATCGATCCGAGTTTTGCCCCCGGCACCGGCACACCGGAGATCGGCGGCGTTACGTCCTTTCAGGCACAGCAGGTGGTGCGTGAATTGTCGGGCGTGAATCTGGTCGGGGCCGATCTTGTCGAGGTGTCGCCGCCCTTTGATGCTGCCGGCGGCACAGCCTGGATCGGCGTGTCGATCATGTTCGAGCTGATGTGCGTTCTGGCCGAGGCGATTGTCGCGCGCCGCGCCGGCTAGGACCGTGCCATCCCGGGGCCGGTCATCCCGGAGACGATTACCCCGGAGACGGTTACCCCGGAGACGATTACCCCTGGGTAGCGGCTTTGTCCATCTCGTTCCACATCTGGATCACCCATTGCCGGATGATCAGCGCCTCTTCCCAGCGGTTTGACATCTCGCGCCCGTCGGCGCCGGTCATCGCATATTCGGGCGGCCCAAGTTCGCACAGGAAGATACAGTCTCCTGATTCATTGCGGGCGCGCCAGCTTTCCAGCCCGTCGCGCCACCATCCCCTGAACAGATCGACCCATTTCACATGCTGCGGGAAATCCAGCTGTAGCTGGATCTGCTGGCGGCTGGCGACACGCCCCTGGAAACTGTCCGAGCGTTCGATGATCCGGCGAATCAGCCCGGCGTCGCGCGGGTCGAGCGGCAGTTTGAATTCGCGGTCAACGACGAAATGCGAAAGGTCGGCGCAAAGCCGCATTTCGGGAACCGCATCGATCAGGCACAGGGTGGCATAGAGATCATTGGTGATGCAGTTGCGGTGCGTCTCGAACTGGATCGGCATGCCGACCTCATCCGCCATATCGATCCAGCGCCGGATCACCGGGATCATCCCGTCGACACTCAGCGGCATCACCTGGCCGATAACATCGACAAAGGGAGCCCCAAAATCCTTCGCCATGATCAGCGTCTCGCGAAGCGATTCGATGCTCTTCGGAAAGGCGACAATCAGCGGTGTCAGCCCGGCGCGTTCCATATGTGGGCGGACCTCGCGGGCCTGTGCCACATCGCCGGCGCCAAGATCAATCGCCATGCCGTCATAACCGGCCTCGGCGACCATCTTGCAGATCCGGTCATAGGAAAGGAAGGTGCCGCTGTCATCATGCGGCATCATCGCCCAGAGCGAGGTAAAGGTCTTGAGCTGCCGCGAGGCCATGGCCGTATCAGGCTTCAAGGCGGGCCGTGCGGCCATCTGCAACCGGCACGATCCAGGCCTCGTCCATCGGCCAGCGGCTCTCATCCTTTTCCATCAGGCGCTTGACCACCTCGATCTGGAATTCGATCCACCCCATGCGATGCACCGGGCCGGCCGCTGTCTCGATCTTGTCGTTCAGCTTGCGAAGCTGCCAGAACGGCACCGACGGATAGCTGTGATGCGCGGTGTGGTAAGGCATCTGCCAGCACAGCCAACGCATGACGGCATTGGTGCGGGTCGAGCGGGTGTTGCTCAGAATGTCGGTTTCATGTGACAGGCCAAGATGCTCAATCGTGTTCTGCAGCTGGTGAACCCATTTCGTCAGCACCATCGGCAGCAGCCACAAGGTGATGGCGGCCCAGCTTTCGAACGCAAGCGACAGCGCCGCGATCGCAGCATAGCCGGCGATATGAAGGCGGGATTCACGGATGATCTTGGCCTCCAGCGCGGCGCTGATATAGGGCTCGATGATGATGCCGCGGGCGCGTCTGATCAGCCCGGTGACGCGGTTCATCCAATAGGTGATGCCGACGAAATAGACCAGATAGCTCTGCAGTGTGTAGGGCGCGCGGGTCAGTTCGCCATCGCGTTCCCAGTTCGAGGTCCAGCGATGATGCGCCTGATGCATCGCAAGGTCATAGTCACGCGGAAAGATCATGGCAAAGCCGACAAGCCGCCCAAAAATTTCGTTCAGGCGCCGGGTGCGGAAGACGGTCCAGTGCGAGAGTTCATGCTGTGCCGCATAGAGGAAATTGACGACCACGCCGAGGGCAAAACCCGTTGCCAGCACCCACCATGTTCCCATCGCCAGAACATGCAGATAGCCAAGTACGGCAATGGCCCCGAGATGGCTAGTCATCTGCAGGCCGCCGGCCAGATCGGACTTGGCGTTGAACTCCTTCAACTCTGCCCCGCTCAGGAGCTTGCGGGTTGAAAAGCTTTCTTCCACGGTCGTTACCTCATTCACATTGTGTGTATGTAAGGCTACCAGCCTATTGCGAGCGCCAGCAAGCCGCGATGCGGCCGGTGGTCACAGCCGCCCCTGTTCGCGGAGTTACATTTTGCTGGTCGCGGCATCCCCGAGATTTTCCGCACCGCGGTCCTTCAGCAGCTGGTCAAGCCAGTTCGGGTCCATTTCCGGCACCGAGCTCAACAGCAGATCGGTATAGGCATGGTGCGGCGGGGTGAACATCTCGTCCTTCGGGCCGGCCTCGACAATCAGCCCGTCCTTCATCACCACCACCTCGTCGGCGATGGCGCGCACCGTCGACAGATCATGCGTGATCAGCATGTAGGACAGTTTCATTTCGTCCTGAAGACGTGTCAGCAATTTCAGGATGCCTTCGGCGACAAGCTGGTCA
>CENJ01019031.1_pt1 | contig 29279 bp, 31 predicted proteins | sample 356161 | NCBI WGS metagenome assembly CENJ01 (sample SAMEA2619531, study PRJEB7988) | marine metagenome | biome: marine biome (ENVO:00000447); feature: surface water layer (ENVO:00002042); material: "saline water (ENVO:00002010), including plankton (ENVO:xxxxxxxx)" | depth 5 m | reverse complement strand
AAAAGCTGAACCCCTATGGATTCAAGCTCATATGCACCAACAGAGCGCGTTAAGGCTTCGCCAGCTTGTTGCACATAACGCTTCAAGAATGCGTCATCTCCATTAAGCATTGAAAGAAAAGCTTCGCCTTTATCCTGCCATATCATTTCGCCGTTTTTACAAAGCGCTACTGCTGAGATTAAACGGTGTGTTTTTCCTTTTAGAAAATTGAGTTTTTCAAGCGCTTGCTCTTTATTTTCTGCCTTGGTTAGAAGCTGGCCTTCGCATTCTAAAATCTGATCCGATCCGATAACCAGCGCGTCTTTATGTTGCAGTGAAATGGAGCGCGCTTTTTCTACAGCCAGCATTTGTGCTATCTCAGCGGTTTCTTTACCTGCTTTTTTATGCTGCAAAATCAGCTCTTCTTCGTCTAGCTCGGCAGGCTGCGATGTAAATTCTAACCCAGCATTTTTCAGCATCTCATTACGGGCTTTACTTTTGGATGCCAGGATAATCACGTACCTTCTCCTGTCACTGCTTGAGCTTGTTCTTTCTTTTTTTTCTTTGCGTTGTCACGTTGCCTTTGTAAGAGGGCCATGATCTCCGCTGCTGTTTCTTCGATTGAGCGCTTAGTTACATCAATCACAGGCCAGCCTTTTTTACTATAGAGCCTACGGGCTTTTTTAATCTCTTTGTCAATTTCTTCGACATCTAGATATCTATTTTCTTCAATATGAATTGAAGCGCCTTTTTCTCCCGCTTTTAAACGGCTTCTTCTCAGCTGCATTAAACGATCAGAAGAGGCAATTAAGCCCACATACATTGGCTTAACTAGAGAAAGTTTTTCATCTGGTACTTCTACGCCCGGTACTAGAGGAATATTCGCTGCTTTAATACCGCGCCTTGCTAAGAATATACTGGTTGGTGTTTTGGATGTTCTAGAAACACCGACCAAGATAACATCGGCTTTACTTAAGCCTTTTAGTGTTTTTCCATCATCGTGACTCATCGCATAATCAACAGCTTCAACGCGTTTAAAATATGCATCATCCATCGCGTGTTGAAGACCAGGAACGCCTTTTGCGTGCTCTCCTATATATGAAGATAAGCTTCTTATAATAGGATCAAGCACAGCCACGCATGGTACGCCCATCTCTTCACAAGATTCTTGTAAACGAAGACGCATATCATTATCGACAAATGTAAAAATGACAGGACCCGGCTTTTCTTTTATTTGCGTAATGACCCGCTCAAGCTGACGTTTCGTACGCACTAGTGGCCAAAATTTTTGCACTGGATCAATATGTTCAAACTGTGCAAGACATGCTCTGGCAAGGCCAAGAAGCGTCGTACCTGTGGCATCTGAGACCAAATGAATATGAAATCTTTTATCTTTGCTCATGCTATTCCTAATCTATGAAGACTTAGCATAAGCGCTGGTTAGAGGGCTGAAAAGCCCTTATTTCAAAACTTTATTCAGATTGTACCGGAACTTCTGCTTCTGGTGTAAATAAACCATTAGGGAAGATTTTTTGTGCCAGATTTGAATCTCTGAACGGTACATTTTGTACACGGGTAACTTGTATATCGTGAATAATTTGCATCAGATGCGCTTGATTAACCATGCTTTGCATACCTGCATATAACGGGTCAGCCAAAATTTCAGAGCCTTTACCCTGCAAATAAGCTGTTCTATCAGGCAAGCAAGAGAGTGTTTCAAGCTTTATGCGTGTTAATCTTTCATTTCCGAAAACCATATCTGCATCTTCACGCTCGGCCATAATGATATCAAGATCATTCATAACTTCATGTTCACATGTGCTTACACGGCGGATATCACGGAACCACTGCGAAAATGCTGCTGCAAGGGCTTGTCCATTAAATAAAGATGACGGATCACGTTCAAGATATCCAGAAAAACGCATGGCAATATCACCATCTTCGCTACCGATTAGATGACGCCAAAGACTTCCATGTCCTTCTCCTCTGAGTTCCCATCCACAAAATACAGCTAGGACATCAAGATCAGCCGCGCGAACGCGCTCAAGCATTAAAATATTTTCAGGCGCATATTCTTCATCAAATCCGCCATGGCGCTTTTCTTGCCATACATCACGTAGAGCACGAATATATGATACTAAAAGCATATTCCGAAAATATTCGCTGCGGGCTAAGGCAGAAAGAAGCATCCCGTTATCATCGAGAACAATCATTTTTTCAGGTACATCTAAATGAAAATCTGGACCACTTAGATCTTCAATACCTACACACCAACCATCTTCCATTGCTTCTTGAAGCATAATTGAGGCGCTTGGGCTTAAACATAGCTGAGCAGTTGCCCATGAAAGGAGTTCATATTTGTCACGGGCAACAAATGTTTCATCAAAATCTACATCAATATAAAGATCTTCGATTGCCCATACATCTTTAACGGAGTCTAGATACGGAGATCCAGGAACGAAAGCAGGTGGGTTTTGCTTTGCATTTTCTGCTTCTGTTGCAGAATCATCTTCATCAAAACTTGGAAATTCAAAGAAATCCATTTGCTCACCATTCTTTACTGTCTCTTTACTCGCTTGGTCTACTTCGCAAGTAAACGATGTTCGATAAATCGCCTTTATCATGTTCTCTTGCGCGCGCATTTCCTGAGACGAGCTTTCTTCCTGTCTTTTGCTTTTCTTCGGAAGTTTTGGTGTTTGATCCGAATGGAAGCTGAATGATCTGCGCGGTGTTAGACGCGGTGTTTGAGAATTGTTGCCCATTATTATGACCCTGTGATTTTGAGTTAACCTGTGATGGCGAAGTGCCCATACCCTTTTGGTCATCTACAATTTGCAACTCTTGTTCCGTTTCACGGAATGTACGCTCGAACTTGATAAACCATAGGAAATTCGCGTTTGAGCGGTCTCTGACTTCGGTAAAAATTGCATCATCCATAATTGTAGCGGCATGTTCTGCCAGGTAATTTTTGCCGAAAGGCATCTCACCTAGGGCTGCAATAATTGATGGTGTTAATGAAGTTTCTGATTGGAACTGATCAAACACATAGCCAACATGATCAGCCAGCATTTGATTAATGATTTTTTTATCTTCTGAACGACAACGCTCAGAAAGGAACCAAGCTTCAAAAATTGCTGCTGCACCTTGGCCATTATTAATCGTACGGAAATCAAGGAATGATTCACGTGCAAAAGCACGGCCCATATCTGCCATTGAAGAGTTCTCAATACGTTCCCATGCTTGCTTATAACCAGCCAGCTGTAATTCCCAAGCACCACGAATAACTGAAACCGCAAGATCAGCAACTTGTGCGCGGTTTACTAAAATCGCATTGTCAGGGTGGAATGTTAAAGGATTGATCAGCGCGCCAGAACGGTGCTGATAATGACGGCGTAGTTCTTGTACAGTTAATAGAACTTGATCAACTTCTGAACAATTTGGATTTACTAAAATTTGTGCAGATTTACGATCATATAAAGCTGTCTCAACTTGATCACTATGCTTTAACTCTACGTCATATTTATCCATTGTTTCTAAATATGCTTTTACCAAACGGCTCTGAGTTAAAATGTCTTTTAACTGATCAATCGTGAAATCAGATTTTTCCTGATCTTTATTAGTAATAAAATCAGCATTATCCAAAAATGCTGCCATTTTTTCTTCCGAGCTAATAATCTCGCTTTCAGAGAAACGCTCAAACTGATCAAGCTCTTTTGTAAGCTTATCAAGCTCTATATCCAGAATGCTATGATCTGCCGCATCCAAAGAAAGACTTTCTTCATCTTCGTAATCAGCACCATAATCCATGTAGAAAAGTGGTTGCTGACCAATGATCGTACAAAGCACTGGCTGTTCGTTGTTAATTGTGTAAGCAACACGGCAGCTGGACGCCACAGTATTTACTGTCCCTGTTGATATATTAATGATGTCACTCATGACCCGACCTATTTATTTTTTATGAACCCTACTCGAACGTGAAATTTTCATTCACGCTACATCTCTATTATGGGGGTAAAATGATTAACGGAATCTTTCTAAAATCGAGAAAAAAACAAGAAAATCCGTGTATTATAGAAAATAAAGGGCGTTTTTTAACTCTCTGTTTACGAAGTTAAATTTTCTGTAAATATAATAGGGAAAATAACTGACAAAAATAGATCCTGTCAGGTCGATTCTTAAAAAATGTATGAGTGAAAATTTTGTTATTGAGCGAAAACATCATCCAAAACTGGCATATCTTCAACAAGCAATTCTTCTTCGCTCATTGATACAAGTCCATTTTTTTGGATTTTCACGCGTGTTTTGAAAAGAGAATCTTTAAAACACATGCAGCATCTTATAAAGAAAGATCCTTCTTCGTCATGATCCTCTATTGTAATTGGAATAATCAAATCTCCAAGAGCTTTTCTTGCAGATGGAGGTGGATCTTCTTTCCAAGGAATATCATCAACATTTTCTGTTAAAATGAAGCGGCCATGTTTTCCTTTCACATAGGTAAAGAAAAAACGAACATAGTCAGAGACATTTTCTTTATTCAAATTAATTGGCAGATCAACGTTGAATTTATAGATCGGCTCATTTGAAAAATTGATGATAAAAAACTCATCATCACTATATACGGCGTAGCGCTTTACTGAGGGCATGACAGTATGGTCTGCAATCTCAAGAAGCCTGTAGCCAGGATAGAAACTTATATTTTGTGCTAAGATTACGGCATCAACTGGATCAAATTCTATTCCGCCTAATTTTTCATTCACACGGTCTAAAACGATTGCCATTTCTGGCAGCTCTAATTTTGTAAATGCATTTTGATACATATGTTGTCCGTACAGCCTTATTATTACTATTATATGCGTAACATAAAAACGATTCGCATCCTATAGCCTTGTATAAGAATGTGAACGAATCTGGAGTAAATCTATGGATAAATGTGGGGTTATTTTATCCAGATTCTGCTCATTTTTTTCAGGGGCAGTTTTCCCATTGTGTAAAAATAGTATAGCTCTCTTTTCAGTTATCGGAGTGAATCGATATAAATATAAGAAAAACAAAAGAAAATTTATGTGTGAATTTGAGGATAAAAAATTGGATAAAAGATATCCTCCTTTTTCACAGGCCCTACTCTTAACTAAAACCTTAAATAAAATATAAATAAAGAATAGGAAGAGAGATAAAAATAAGGCATGGTTTGCATGCTTGGAACTATGGGAAAATTTTGACATGAGCATTACGACTGGAAAACCTTTGCTAGATGTTTTATCTGGGACAAAGACTGAGAAGCCACCATTTTGGTTTATGAGGCAGGCAGGGAGATATCTTCCTGAATATCGTGCTCTGCGGCAGGAAAAGGGCGGATTTTTGGAGATGGCTTTCGATCCGCAAGCAGCATGTGAAATTACAATGCAGCCAATCCGCCGTTTTGAAATGGATGGAGCTATTATTTTTTCTGATATATTGGTTATTCCTATGGCCCTGGGTCAGCATCTTGAATTTGTGCAAGGAGAAGGCCCTAAACTAGATCCAATTAACACAGCTGATGATGTGGCAAAGCTTGGTTATAGCGGCTTTTCAAAATTAGAACCGGTGTATGAGGCGCTTGGGAATGTGAAAACAACGCTCGGTAACGAAGGGTTTAAGCAAACGACGTTAATTGGTTTTTGCGGTGCGCCGTGGACCGTGGCGACTTACATGATCGAAGGTGGTTCTTCGAAGGATTTTATGAAGACGAAGCTTTTTGCTTATCAAAATCCTGAGGCTTTCGATAATCTCATTGCCTTGCTTGTTGAATCAAGTGCAGCCTATTTGATTAATCAGATTAATGCTGGTGCTGAGGTTGTAAAAATATTTGATAGTTGGGCAGGCAGTGTAGATCAGCAATCGTTTTACAAATGGTGTGTAGAGCCAATTCGCCGTATTGTTGATATTGTTCACGGTGAATATCCACATGTGCCGATTATTGGTTTTCCAAGGGGTGCTGGTTATAATTACCTTGAATATGTTCAAGATAGCGGTGTTACGGCTGTGGCACTGGATCAATTTGTTCCAACGCAGTGGGCTGCGCGCGCGATACAGCCGAATATGCCAGTACAGGGAAATTTAGATCCAGCAATTTTGAGAGCCGGTGGTGATGTGTTAATCAGGGCAAGTGAAAAAATTATGAGTGATCTTCAGGAAAAGCCCTATATTTTTAATCTTGGTCATGGGATTAATAAAGATACACCCGTGGAAAATGTTGAATTACTTGTTAAAATTTTAAAGGGTTAAGATATGAGCGAGAAAGTTGCTGTTGTTTTATTTAATCTTGGCGGTCCGGATTGTAAGGAAGCTATTCGTCCTTTTTTATTAAATTTTTTCATGGATAAGAACATTATACGTGTCCCTATCCCGTTTCGCTGTCTTATTGCATCAATGATAGCGAATAAACGTTCGAAGCGTGAAGCAGGTGAGAGCTATGGTGAGCTTGGTGATAAATCTCCACTCTTAGAAAATACGCAGGCGCAGTCTGATGCTTTGCAAAAAGTACTTCCAGATAATTATAAAACTTTTGTCTGTATGCGCTATTGGCATCCAATGGCGCCGCAAGTTGTTAGAGAAATTAGAAATTGGGGTGCGGATAAAATTGTAATTTTACCGCTGTATCCTCAGTTTTCTACGACAACAACATGGTCTTCACTTGGTGTCTGGGAAAAGGCCATTCATGAAGCAGGTATGCGTGATATTGAAACAAGCACGATTTGTTGTTACCCGGTTAATAAAGGTTTTGTTAAGGCGAGTGCTGAAAATGTCAGGCAGCAATATGATCAAGCCCTTAAAGATGGCTATGAATCGCCTCGCGTTTTATTTTCTGCTCATGGTTTGCCGGAAAAAGTGGTTAAAGATGGCGATCCTTATCAGTGGCAATGTGAAGAGACGGCTAAGGCGATAGCAAATGAATTGGGCATTGAAAATCTTGATTGGGAAATTTGCTATCAATCTCGTGTTGGTCCTATGAAGTGGATTGGACCAAGTACAGAAGAAGCGATCGAGAAAGCAGCCAATGAGCAAAAAGCAATTATAATTTTGCCGCATGCATTTACGCAAGAACATGTTGAGACACTTGTTGAACTTGATATTGAATATAAAGAGATTGCAGAAGAGCATGGATTAAAAGGTTATTACCGCGCGCAAACAGTAGGTGTACATCCAACATATATTGAAGGTATGGCAGAACTTGTTAAAAAACATACTGATAAAACAGGTGTTTACGCAGAAGGTTTTGAAAGTATTTGTCCATCAGGTTTTAGCGATTGTTGCATGAAGAAAGCTGCCTAAATGGATGATGTTTTGTTAATGCATTATGACTGGCTGCGCGCATTGCATATTATTGCAGTGATATGCTGGATGGCTGGTTTACTCTATCTTCCACGTTTATTTGTATATCATTGCGGTGTTGAAAAAGGATCGGATGCTTCTGAGACTTTTAAGACTATGGAACGTAAGCTTATGAATTTAATCATGAGACCTTCGATGGTTGCGGCGTGGATTTTTGGTCTTTTAATGCTGTATGCAAATCCTGGGCTCTTAGAAGGTCAGGGCTGGATGCATGCTAAGTTGCTTTTAGTTGTTATGATGAGCTTGCTTCATGAGATTTATGCGAAGCATCTTAAAGCTTTTGCAAAAGATGAAAATCAGAAGAGTGAAAAATACTACCGTATTATTAATGAAGGGCCAGCGCTCTTAATGGTTTTAATTGTTATTTTTGCTGTCGTTGAACCTTTTTAACTCTGATTAAAATTTATGTTGTCTTTTATATGAGATTCATAGACAAAAATTCTTAAAAAAGTTATGATCTTTTATGATGTTTGGGCGCTTTTTAACTCTTTTATTCACTTTTGTATTTGTATGTACGTTTCATAGTAGCGAAGCACAGGCGAACCGAAAATATGCGTCCATTATAATTGATGCTGAAACTGGTATCGTTTTAGAACAACAATATGCTGATAAACATCTTCATCCTGCATCCTTAACAAAAATTATGACTTTGCTTCTTCTATTTGAAGAAATTGAAAAAGATCGCGTTGGTTTTAATGACCGTATTCGTGTATCGCGTCATGCTGCGAATATGGTTCCTAGTAAATTGGGCCTTAAAGCAGGATCAAGTATTCGTGTAAAAGATGCGATTAATGCGCTGGTTACGAAATCTGCTAATGATGTTGCTGTTGCTATTGCTGAAAAAATTGGTGGTAGCGAAAAATCATTTGCACGTATGATGACGCGTAAAGCCCGTGATATTGGTATGTCGAATACAACATTTAGAAATGCTTCTGGTCTGCATGATCGGCGTCAGGTTAGTACAGCCCGTGATATGGCTAAGCTTGCGCGCTATGTCATTAGAAATTATCCGCAGGAATATAAGTTCTTCTCTTTGCAAAAATTCACTTATGCTGGAAAAACATATCGCAATCATAACCGCCTAATGGGTAAATATAAGGGTATGGACGGTATGAAAACTGGCTACATTTCAGCGGCTGGTTTCAACTTAGTTGCATCGGCTGTTCGTAATGATCGCCGTATTATTGCTGTTGTTTTTGGTGGACGTACTTCTCGTTCACGAAATGCACATATGGAAGTTCTCCTTAACCGTGGTTTTAGAAAAATCAATGATATCCGTATTGCTAAAGCTGATATTCCGCTTCCGCCGCGAAAGCCGGTTTTCCTAAATGCATTGGCAGCGCTTAGTAAAGTTAGTGAGCATGGATCAAAGCAAATTGCATCTATGAATACTGAAATTGGTATGGGTTTTAGAGAGTTAATTGGCCAAGGGGATTTTGATGTACGTTTGGCAAAGCGTATTGAAACAGGTTTAATGGCTATCTCTGCGCATACAAAAAAGAACTTAACAGTTCCTTTTCCTGCTCAAAAAATTTCACAGCATAGTAATAGAAATTCTATGCAGGTTTATAATGTTAAAAATTGGTCTATTCAAATCGGTGCTTATAAGAGCCGTGCGCAAACAGATAAAGTTTTGCATGCTATTTTGACAAAATTACCAAGCCCTTATTCAAAAGCGCAGCCATTGATAGCTCCACTTAAAACACGTAGTGGCTGGATTTTCCGCGGCCGTCTTACAGGATTTTCGGAAAAGCAAGCTTATGCGGCGTGTCGTCATTTAAAAGATTGTTTACCTGTTGCTCCTAGAAACTAGATTTTTCTATGAACCAAAATCTTTTTAATACCCAGATAAAAAATGAGAGCGGTAACGTTCTATTTATTATTCTTATGGCTGTTGCGATGCTTGGTTTTCTTACGGCTGCTATTCGTTCTGGTGACTCTAGTAATGCAAATATTGATAAAGAAAGTTTAGCTATTCGAGTTTCACAGGTGCGTTCTTATGCGTCTGAGTTGGAGCGAGCGGTGCTTTTTGTTAATCAAAATGGTATTAGTGAGAGTGATCTGCGTTTTGCGCATGGGCGTGCGCATTCAGATTATGGAACATATTCTGATGAGCCAGAGCGCCAGATATTTCATCCCGATGGAGGAGGTGCAAATTACACTAATCCACCTAGGGGAATAAATAATGGAAGTGCATGGGAGTTTTATGGCACAAGTGCCGTACCATCCATTGGAACAAGCGCAGCTGATTTAATTGCTGTTTTACCAAATGTGAGTGTGGATTTTTGTAATTCTATAAATGAGCGAAATGGGCAAAGCAGTATGCCGCGGGATACTGGCACATGTCTTAACGCCGGAAGCTCCGGACGTTTTGGGGATTCTCAACAATTTTCAAGTTCGCCAAATGAAATGGATGAGGCATCTTTTGCGCAAGATACAACTGTGAGCGCAGTTAAACCAGCGCCGCAAGCTTGTGTGATTTGTGATGATGGGGCGCGGCATTTTTACTATGTTTTGTTAGCGCGTTAATTTTCCTATATTTAGGGTATGCGGTTTAAAGTCGCTGTTTTTACCCACCAATCTTTATTTTTTGATTGGATCTCTTTTTGAGCTTTTTGAGCTGCTTGTTGGTTATTAAAAATGCCAAAACAACTTGATCCTGACCCGCTCATTCTCGAAATTTTACAGCCGTCCTGTATGGATAATTCACGAAGTACATTTTCAATGTCAGGCACGACTTTTAGAGCCGGTGTTGTGAGATAGTTTTCTGTATGAACTAAAATATCAAATAAGGTTTCTTCGTCAAAAGGCGTGCTTGGTAGAGTTTTGTGCGGTGTTAGGTGGCCGTTGAAATATTTAAAGATGTCCTGTGTAGGGCATGATTTTCCGGGATGAATTAAAAGAATAGGTAGTTCGGGAAGCTCGCCCATTTCTTCCATTATATCGCCAATTCCCAAAATTCTCATAGGTCTACGTGCAAAGCAAACAGGTACATCTGCACCTAAGTTTTTTAGTAATTCGGGAAGGAAATCTAAGGTTTGAGGCAGTTTCCAATACATGAGTAGGGCATGAATGACTGCTGCCGCATCTGCACTACCGCCGCCTATTCCTGCGCCAGCGGGTAGATTTTTCGTCAGTGTCAATTTAATATCGAGGCTGTGATGTGTTTTGCGGGAGAGTTCCCAAGCCGCGCGTACAGCTAAGTTCTTTGATGTGGGGGATGTATCAAGTTCCTGCGCGCTAAAGATATTTGCGAATGGGCCATTCACTTCGAATGTGAAGTGATTAGCTTCTTCTATTGTAATTTCATCACCGATGTCAGCAAAGCAAACCAATGAATCTAAGGCATGGTAATTATTTGGTAGGCGCTCTGTTATATGAAGATAGAGGTTTATTTTCGCGGGGGCGAAGACTTTTAAGCGTGAATTATCTATAAACTCAATCATTGCATATTATTTTGAACAGCTTGAATTGTTTTTGGCTCAGTTATATGTGGTAAGCCATCCACCATTTTCATTTTGATAGTATCTTTTAGTTCCTGATTGTCTTCATCAGCATGATTTTTTGCTCTTTCCCATTGAAAGCGGGCTTCAATTTTACGGCCAACCCGCCAATAGGCATCGCCTAAATGATCGTTGATTACAGCGTCATAAGGTCTTAGCTCTACCGCACGTTCAAGATGAGGAACTGCCTCTTTAAATCGGTTCATGCGGTATAATACCCATCCAAGTGAATCCGTTATGTAACCATCCATAGGTCTTAGCTCTACTGCGCGCTCGATAAACTCTAGGGATTGCTCTAGGTTTTTCCCCTGATCTGCCCATGCATATCCTATATAATTCAATACAAATGGATTATTTGGCTCAAATTTAAGAGCTGCTTTTAAATCAGTTTCTGCTTTATCCCATTTGTTAATTTCTTCGTAGATCATGCCGCGTACATAATGTAGGTGCCAATATTCAGCTGGAATTTCTCCGCCTAAATTTTCTTCAGCGCGGTTATAATATTCGAGTGCTTTGGTAAAATTTTGATTACGGCGATATATATCACCGATTTGAATGAGCGATTCTGTGTCTTTGTAACTTTTATAGAGCTCAAGCAGGGTTTGAATGGCCTTTTCTGTTTGTCCTTCTTTTTCAAGTAAATCAGCGGCAAGTTGTTGCGCTTCTCTATGTTCCTCTATGCCTTCTTGCTTGGTAATTGATTGATAAGCTTTGATGGCTTCGGCTTCATGATTATTTCGACCAACAATATTGGCGAGTAAGAATTTCGCATTTGTATGATTTTCATTAAGATAGATGGTCATATTTGCAAAGACGCGTGCGCTTTCGTCATTCAGCTCATGTGTTAAAAGCCGCGCCATGTCATATAGAGCTTCGGCTATACCGTCCTCTGGGCTTTTAATTTTTTCGAAAAGCTTAGCATCATCACCTTTTTTAATAATTGCGATTTTTTCTTTTATTTCTTTGCTGTTTTCTATTTCCTGAAGCTCTTCGTACAGTTTTAGTGCTTTGTCTATATTCCCAATATGCGCAAAAATATCGGCGATGCGCTGGGTTTCTATATAGCTTAGGTTTGGCGCACTCATTGCTTTTTCTAAAAGAATCTCAATTTGGTCATGCCGTTCTAGATAATCTGAGATCATAATCGCATGATAGATATGGTTTGATGTTCTATTGAGTTCAGATACATCATATTGACCTAATGCGGCGCTGGACCAGCTATAAAGAAGAGGCATTACAAATGCTGAGATACTACCTTCTGGCATATTTCTAATGTTCTCTACTGCAAGGTCATATTTCTTTTCTTTAAAATTCTTGATAGCTATAAAAAGTGTGGCGAGTGCACTGTTTTCATTATTTGCAGCTTGTTCTGATAGTTCATTTAAATGCTGAGCCAATTTAAATGCGGTTTCATAATCGCCCGCGCCCATTGAGAGTACCATGGCTCTTTTCATCAAAACGGTATTTTCTGTACCTGTTTTCTTTAAAATTTTTGATAGATTTTCTCCGGCGGTATGCCAGTCATGGTTTCTTTGCGCGAAACGACCAGTTAAGTAATTTCCAGATACTGTATCGTAGCTGTAGCTATGTTTACGAACAATGCGCCTTAGCTCTTCTTCGCTTAGGCCGCGTGATTTATTGAGCTCTGAAAAGTTGCTATCGCCAATAGGTAGCTGTACAGAAACTGGATCTTGGTTTTTTTCATATAGATGCACAATGCCCAGCCCAGCACCTATTCCCAAACCCGCAGATAGAGAGAGAAGAAGCGCGTTTTTAATAAATGAGCTATTGTTTTTTTGTTCGTCCAAGATTTTGTCCTCTATATAGCTTACATGTTTGGATAGTTCGGCCCATCGCTGCCTTGCGGTACTACCCAGTTAATGTTTTGTGACGGGTCTTTGATGTCACAAGTTTTACAATGTACACAATTTTGCGAATTAATCTGTAATTTATATTCTTCCGCATCATCCTTAATAATTTCATAAACACCGGCTGGGCAGTAACGCTGCGCGGGTTCGTCATATTCTTTTAGGTTGACCTGAACTGGGATAGACGGGTCTATAAGTTGAAGGTGTACGGGCTGATCTTCAGCATGGTTAGTATTTGAAAATGATACATTTGTTAGACGGTCAAATGTAAGAATGCCGTCCGGTTTTGGGTATTCAATAGGTTCATAATCGGATGCTTTACCAAGTTGTTCATGGTCGGCATGATTTTTAAGTGTCCATGGTGCTAGTCCTGCGGTAATTGTTTCAAATGCGGCGTTGATTAAGCCATGAAGTAGTCCTTTGTGGAAGCCCGGGCGAATGTTTCGAACTTTTTTAAGTTCGCTCCAGACCCATGATTTTTCCATGTCACTTTGATAGGATGTACACTCAGTCCCAAATTCTTCATTTGTGCTTAGGTGCGCGACTATGCTCTCTGCGGCAACCATTCCTGATTTCATTGCTGTATGATTACCTTTGATTTTAGGCGTGTTTAAAAATCCGGCTGTATCGCCAATGAGCACACCGCCGGGAAAGGTCAGTTTAGGGATAGATTGAAATCCTCCTTCCACTAGTGCACGCGCACCGTAAGCGATACGGCGACCACCTTCGAATAGATCCTTAATTTCAGGGTGTGTTTTATAACGCTGCATTTCTTGATATGGCGATAGATACGGATTTTTATAATCAAGCCCTACAACAAACCCTACAGATACGAGGTTATCTTCGAGGTGATAAAGCCAAGAGCCACCATATGTTTCTTTATCCATTGGCCATCCAATTGTATGTAGGATTTTACCAGCATCATGTTTTTCAGGATTAATTTCCCAGAGCTCTTTAATACCGATGCCGTATGTTTGCGGATCACTGTTTTCTCTGAGGTTATATTTATTAATAAGCGTTTTGGTTAGAGACCCATGGCACCCTTCTGCAAAAACAACTTGGCGGGCATGTAATTCCATGCCTGGCTCGAATGCTTCTGTTTGATTACCGTCTTTATCAATGCCCATATCACCTGTTGCTACACCGATAACATTATCGTTTTCATCATAGAGTACTTCTGCTGCTGCAAAGCCAGGGAAGATTTCTACGCCAAGCTCTTCTGCTTGTTCGGCTAACCAACGGGTCAGATTCCCTAAAGAAATGATATAGTTTCCTTTATTGTGCATTTGAGGCGGTGTTGGAAACCAAAAAGAGCCTGTTTTTGTTAAAAAGCGGAATATATCCTTTTTGGCTTTGGTGATTAGAGGCGCGCCTTTTTCTTTCCAGTCAGGAATAAGTTCGTTTAATGCACGTGGCTCGAAGACTGCGCCAGATAAAATATGCGCACCGACCTCTGATCCTTTTTCTAAAATACAGACATTTAAATCTTGGTTCAGTTGTTTTAATTTAATAGCGCATGCAAGACCAGATGGTCCTGCGCCTATGATGACGACATCATACTCCATATTTTCACGATCAGGACGAACGGAGTTTGGCATATTCTATTACCCCTTATTAAGCTTGATTAACGTCTGATAATGTTAACAAAATCGTAGACTAAAGGCTATACACAATCATATGGGACGCAGTGCTTTGATATTCAAGATTGATTTTCTATCTTGTGGATTTTTTTTAAGAGGTGTAGTGTGTAATCCGATGTTCGAGCTTTACGGACCCCGCGCATGAAAGTATTAAAAGGTTTCGCGGACTGTAATAGCTAAATTTTTGATTTTTTTTAAGCGCGCCACGCGCTGAATCCCTCCTTTTACGGACATCACGGGGGGTGTGCTGGCGGCTGTCTTTGTGCGCGCGCGAATTTTGGAGATATATAAATGACTAAGAAGATGATCATTGATGCAACGCATGAGGAAGAAACACGTGTTGCAGTCGTTGAAGATGGCCGTTTGGCCGAATTTGAATATGAAAGTTCCTTTCGTAAGCCTTTAAAAGGTAATATTTTTCTAGCAAAAGTAACACGTGTTGAGCCGTCATTGCAGGCGGCTTTCGTTAATTATGGCGGTAATCGCCATGGTTTCTTACCTTTTTCTGAAATTCACCCTGATTATTTCCGTATTCCTATTTCTGATCGTGAGGCTTTAATTGCTGAACAGGAAGAAGCGCTTCGCCTTATGGAGGAGCAAGATGAGGAAGAGGAAGCAAATGCAGAGCAAGCAGATGTTACTGAAGATTCAGATGAAGGTGAAGACGATGTTGTAGAAGAGCTTGGCGGTGAAGCTACTGAGCTTGATCAAGAAGGCGATGCAAATGCTGATGAAGAAGCTTCTGATGAAATTGCAAGTGAGGAAGCCGAAGACGAAAATGATAAAAATGGCAATGTCATAGCCAATGAAGACGAAAATGACGTTGATGGCAATCAAGCTGAAGGTGAAGAAGCTTCGGATGATGAGAATGATGGTAATCGCCGAAGAGGCCGTGGCCGCGGGCGCGGGCGTGGTGGTCGTGGTGGAAGAGGCCGTGGCCGCAATGCGCAGCACCGCTCAAAGCGTGTTGAGACATTTGGCGGCGATGAAATGGATGAAGAGCAGCGTTTTCGTTTTAATCTTCGTCGTAAGTATAAAATTCAGGAAGTGATCAAGCGCGGGCAAATTATGCTTGTACAAGTTGCTAAAGAAGAGCGCGGTAACAAAGGCGCAGCGGTTAGCAGTTATTTGTCGCTTCCGGGTCGCTATTGCGTTTTGATGCCAAATAGCCCGCGTGCTGGTGGTGTTTCGCGTAAGATCTCGAATTACAAAGATCGCGCCAAGATGCGTGACCTACTTAAAGATCTAGAAGTGCCTAAGGGTATGTCTGTTATTTTACGTACTGCGGGTGTAACGCGCACGAAAACAGAAGTTAAGCGTGATTTGGATTATCTAATGCGCCTTTGGAACAATATTCGTGAGCTAACACTAGAGTCTTCTGCGCCCGCAATGGTTTATGAAGAGGCCGATCTTGTAAAGCGCGCTGTGCGTGATCTTTATACACGTGATATTGATACGATCGAAGTTGCCGGTACTAATGGTTACAAGACAGCTAAAGACTTTATGAAGATGATGATTCCATCACACGCCAAGCGTGTTGTGGAATATAAGAAGGATAGTCCTACACTCTTCCATAAACACCGCGTAGAAGAGCAAATTGCTGATATTGGCGAAACAACGGTAACGCTAAAATCTGGCGGTTATTTGATTATTAACCCGACAGAGGCGCTTGTTTCTATTGATGTGAACTCAGGGCGTGCAACAAAAGAACGCCATATTGAAGAGACGGCTCTGAAAACGAACCTAGAAGCCGCAGAAGAAGTAGCACGTCAGTTGCGCTTGCGTGACTTGGGCGGCTTAGTGGTTATTGACTTTATTGATATGGAAGATCGCCGTAATAACTCTAAAGTTGAGCGCAAAATGCGTGATGCTTTGTCTGGTGATAAAGCGCGTATTCAGATGGGACGCATTTCATCTTTTGGTTTGATGGAAATGTCACGTCAGCGCATGAGTGCATCTCTTGGTGAAACACAGTTTGAAACATGTCCGCATTGTGAAGGGTCAGGCCGTATTCGTACAGCGGACGCTGCTTCTATTCTTGTTCTGCGTGATATTGAAGCAGAAGGGCAAAAAGGCCGTGCTGCTGAAGTTATGGTCCATGTTTCTGCGAATGTTGCCATTTATATTCTTAATAATAAACGTCAAAATCTGGCAGATTTAGAAGCGCGTTATGATATTCAGATCGTCATCCGCGTTGATGATAGCCTTGGTGCTTCTGGTTGCCGCGTTGAAGTGAGCAAGCCAAAACAAAAAGACGGTAAATCACCGAAAGAAGAGAGTGAAGACACACAAAATACTTCTGAGGAAGATAATCAAGAAGATGGTAAAGGCCGCCGCCGCAGAGGCCGCAGAGGTGGCCGCCGCCGCGGTAAAAACCGTGAGGACCAAGATGCAAAAAACCAGGAAGATGGTGCAGAATCTGATGAAAATCAGAATGAAGCCCCTAAGGTTGAGGCAGTGGAATCTCAGGAAGAAAATAACGATGATAAGCCTAAGAAAAGGGGCCGCCGCGCTGCAGCTAAGAAAAATGATTCTGATAATGTAAGTGTTGAAGCTCCGGCTGAGCAAGCGGAGGCTGCGAAAGAAGAAGAAAAGCCTAAGCGTGGCCGTAAGAAAGCAGTGAAAAAAGAAGACGCAGGTGACGCTGTAGACGCCCCTAAGGAAGCAGAAGCTGCGAAAGAAGAAGAAAAGCCTAAGCGTGGCCGTAAAAAAGCAGTGAAAAAAGAAGACGCAGGTGACGCTGTAGATGCACCTAAGGAAGCAGAAGCTGCGAAGGAAGAAGAAAAGCCTAAGCGTGGCCGTAAAAAAGCAGTGAAGAAGAAGGCGGAGGTTTCAAATGATGATAAGCCCGCTGCTGAAAAGCCTGAAGCTCCGAAGGAGTATGAGACTGTTAATGAGGCTCCAAAAGATAAGAAAAAGGGCTGGTGGAATAGGCTTGTTGATTAAGTTTTGAGCAAAATTAGATTATTTAAGCGGCCTCTATGAGGCCGTTTTTTATAGCATTTAGCGAGCAATTAGCGTCTGATAAAAGATATAATTATTAGTGGTATCAAGAACACAACCAAGATTGTAACCATTAACACCGCTCGCTTGATTTGCTGCACTACCGCCGAGTTTTATAAGGGGTGAAAAGTTGCCTGTATATTTAACAAGAGATGTGTTTATTCCACTTTGAAGGTCGCTAGGCGCTGTTGAAATACCAAGTTTTTTATTGAGCTGTAGGCATAAATCTTTGCTCAAATTCATCATTAAAAGCAGGTCAGGCCCTGCATCGCGCCCTACTCCGTCTAGCTCGACACTGCCGGTGAAAAACATATCTGCATTTTTCATGCTGGCAGGTGTGAGGCGCGTTAGGTTTTGCCAAACTTGGCCAGCGCCATTTGGTTGAAAGATGTGACAGCTTTTATCTGCCGGGCTATTTGTATTGATGTATTCTGCTTCGCGTGGGTTTTCAAAACTAATTTCATTTTCGGAACATCCGCCTAAAATTTTCAGATTACTAACGGCCGCTTCTAATCCTTTTGTGTAGCGCATTATTTGTGACAGTTTTACGCTGTTATGTTCATAGCTTCCTGTGCTTTCTACGCTAGATCCACCGCGAGAAAGTACCATTGTTATTGCGCCTAAGAGTGCGACACCAATCATTATGAACCACAAGACATTACCGCGTTCATTACCATGATTGTTGCAATATTTTTGTGCAGATTTTGTGCCCATGGACGCTTTGATCATGGTTTTAACCTTTGAATCCAGTTGCAATAAGGTATTGCTCTGAGCTTTCTTTTCTGCTGGCTGGCGGCTTGATATGACGAATTTTGTCGAAGTCTTTATTCATTTGCGCCAGCAAAGTATTTTGCGCTCCGCCTTGGAAGACTTTGGCAATAAATATGCCGTTTGGCTTTAGAACTTCTGTAGAGAAATAATATGCGGCTTCAACGACAGCCATAATTCGTAAGTGATCTGTTTGTTTATGGCCCGTTGTGTTTGGAGCCATATCAGACATGACGATATCTGCAAGTCCATCATCGCTGTAAGCGCTCAATAGTTTTTTAAGTTTTTCGGGCGCTTCATCATCCATGAAATCCATTTGAATGAAATCGACATTGTCCAGTTCATCCATTTCTAAAAGATCAATAGCGGCAATGCGCGCACCATATTTTGCTGCAACTTGGCACCAGCCTCCGGGTGCTGCACCTAAATCTACGACGATTTGATCAGGTTTTAGGAAGTCCAGCTTTTCGTTCATTTCAACTAATTTGAAAGCTGCGCGTCCGCGGTAACCTTCTTTCTTTGCTTTTTCAACATAAGGATCATTCAGCTGGCGTTGTAACCAGCGCGTTGAAGCAGATTTACGGCCTTTGGCGGTTCTAACCTTTGTTTTTGCTTTATTTCGGCTCATTTTCAGTCTTCTTTTTTAATAATTTTCTAATTCTTGGCTCTATTCTACAACATCATGATTAACATAGATGTAATCATGGCCATAAAAAAAACAGAGATTGAAAAAGCCATGAATACAATATTCATCGCGTTTTTCGTAAAAAGTGAGATACAGACATATAGGAAATAAAAGGCATTGTAAGTTGCTATGGCCCGCATTTGTACTGAGGCATCGAAAAAAGAGGTGAAACCTTTATCAAAGCCGGTAGATTCCATGAGCTCAATTTGTAAACGCATCATGAGTGCGCAAGACACGAAAAGGGCCGCAACCATGATTCTACGGTGTTTAGGCACCACAAACATCATCACCGGAAACCAAATTAAATCGATATATTGTAAAATTACATGCATCTTTTGTTTTATTGCTGCTTTTAAATTCTATATCTTTATAGCCTGAGGATTAAAAAGAAGAAAGACAGATGATGCCCTTAAAAGGCTATATAGCTTCTATGAGACGCTTAATGTGTCTTTTGTTAATTATGGTTTTGAGTTTTTCGCATGTTGCGACGCCCTCTTATGCGCAAAGTTCCAGTGCTCCCGTTTTAATTCGTGACACAGAAATTGAAGAAGTTTTTAAGGAATGGGCAGAGCCGCTTTTAAAAGAGGCTAAAATTCCTAAGGACAGCGTCAATATTATTTTAGTTCAAAGTAATGAAATCAATGCTTTTGTTGCAGGTGGTGCAAATATTTTCTTTTATACCGGTTTGATTAAGAAAACCGATGGTCCAGAAGAGATTCTGGGTGTTTTAGCCCATGAAATTGGCCATATTGCTGGCGGGCATTTGATCAAGACCCGTGATGCTATGGAGCGCGCTTCATATGAAAGTATTGTCGGTATGGTTTTGGGTATCGGTGCGGCAATTGCAAGCGGTCAGGGCGGCGCAGCGAGTGCTATTATTCAGGGTACACAGCAAACGGCGCTTAGGCGTTTTCTAGCCCATAGCCGCATTAATGAATCTAGCGCGGACCAAGCGGCTTTTTCTTATCTTAAGGGTGCAGGCATTACACCGCGCGGATTATCTAGTTTTTTTGATAAGCTTAAATCACAGGAGCTTTTACCGTCTACGCAGCAAAGTGAGTATATGCGCACACACCCTATTACGCGTAACCGTGTTGAGGCGGTGGATGTTCTTATTGCTAAGGAGCCTGAGCTTAGGGATAAGCCTTTGCCGCAGGCTTGGGTTCGTGATCACGCGAGGATGAAAGCGAAATTAATTGGTTTTATTAACCCTGGACAGGTTGCGTGGAATTATGATGACCTTGATACATCAGTTCCGGCGCGGTATGCGCGCTCTATAGCGGCTTATAAACATAATGATATTGATAAGGCTATAGATCTTTTAAATGGCTTGATCGAGCAAGAGCCAAATAACCCGTATTTTTATGAGCTTAAAGGGCAGATATTGCTCGAGTTTAGCCGTGTTAAAGAATCGCTTGCTCCTTATAAGCGCGCTATTGAGTTAAAGCCGGATGCTGCGCTTATTCGTATGGCTTATGCGCATGCGTTGATTGAAAGCGGTGCAGATCAAGCGCGTTACAAGGAGGCGGCCGAGCATTTGGAATTTGCTCTGACTAAGGAGCGTTATTCTTCGCGTGTTCATCGTTTACTTGCCACGGCTTATGGGCGTTTAGGGCAAGAAAATTTAGCTAAATTACATCTTGCTGAAGAGGCAGTTTTAACGCGCCGTCTACCTTATGCTCGGGCGCAAGCTGCAAGTGTATTAGAAAAAGCACCGCAAGGAAGTCGTGAGTGGATTAAAGCCAAAGATGTATTGGTTCATATAGAGAACTTAATGCAGGCTCAAGCCAGCAGAGGTTAAGTGAATATTCATGATTTTCGTTTTAGAGTAACTTTTAGGCTATATTCAACGAATACATATTCATGTACATTAAGTGCGGATAGAGATTTTTAAATTGGGAAACCAAATCATAAAGGAGAAACTATGATTAATTTCGGGAAGAAAATGATGTTAACGGCTAGTGTTGTTGCATTGAGCGCAGTAAGCGTAAACAGCGCGCAGGCACAAGACTTAAGTTTTAAAAACAAAGATGAATTTAATGAAGCTGTGAAGAGCTTTATTCTCGAAAATCCAGAAGTTCTTTTTGAGTCCATTGATCGTTTTCGTGAGAAAGAGCAAGAAAATGCGCAAAAATCTGCGCGTGAAAAAATTAGTGAGCATGCTGAGTATTTGACACGTCCTGATGCTCCTTCATTTGGTAATCCAGATGGCGATATCACAATTGTGGAGTTCTTTGATTATAATTGCGGATATTGTAAGCGTGCCTTGCCGGATATTCAGGCAATTTTGGATACAGACCCAAATGTACGTGTTGTATTTAAAGACATGGCTATTTTAGGGCCAAGCTCGCGTACTGCTGCTTTGTATGCTCTCGCATCTAAGAAGCAAGATAAGTATTTTGAATATCATGTTGAGCTGATGAAGCACCGTGGCTCGAAAAGTGAAGAAGAGCTTATTAAGATTGGTGAAAAGCTAGGTCTTGATACAGGCAAATTAAAAGCGGATGCGACGTCGAAGGAAATTTCTGAGCAGCTAGAGAAAGATTCACGCATTGCTAGTGAAGTGGGTGTGCAAGGTACGCCTGCATTTATCATTGGTTCACAGTTCATCCCTGGTTATGTCGGTGAAGAAGGCCTTAAACAAGCGATCGAAGAAGAGCGCGCAAAACTTAAGAATGAGGGTTAAACTCCCTGTTTTTTGTGGTAGTGTGGATCTATGATTTACCGCCTGCTTATTACTATTGTTGCTCTTGCTAGTCTTTATTTTATTTATGATATAGCAAGGGCATATTCTTTAAGAAATAACCTTTATAACGCTGGGCCAGGCTTTTACATTGGCGCTGATGATCCGGATGTTACCATCGTAAAATTCTTTGATTATAGCTGTGCAGGTTGCCGTTCTTCGCATCCGGTGTTCATGGACTATTTTAAATCTTTACCTGAAGATGGGCCAAAGGTTCGTTATATTCCACGTCCTGTTTATTCTACTAATAATTCTGGCATTCTTGCTGGCCGTATGGCTTACGCAGCATCTATGCAAGGCAAATTTATTGAGGCGCATGAGTGGCTCATGCGAAACCCCTTGCCAATTGATGAGAGTGCGGCTGTGCAGATGGCGCGTGAGTTGGCTCTTGATTATAATAAGCTAAGAGTGGATATGGATAATCCGAATGTTGAGATGCTTTTAAAAACTAATGGTGATGTGAATTTAAGAATTGGCTCGGCTTCTGTTCCAACTTTCTATGTTGAGGGCCTTACATGGGTGGTTGGGCCTAGGACTGTTAGTGTTCAAGATTTTGAAAATATTGTAAATGAGGCGATGCAATGAGAAATCTATTATTTTTAACGCTTTGCTCTTTTGTTTTTATGGTGCCGCAATATGCACAGGCTATTTCTCCCTTAGCTGTTTTGGCTGATGAAGATGATGGTGATGGCGATCAAAAGGCAGATGCCTACAGTATTGCGGATGCATATGCTTATGCCACGACATCTGTACAAACAAATGGTGCTGTATTTTTTGAGCTTTCAAATATAAATGCTCAGGATGATCGTATTGTTTCTGCGCATGCTGATGTCAGTGAAAAAGTAGAGCTTCACACACATGAAATGGATGGCGGCATCATGATGATGCGAGAAGTCGAGGCTTATGAGCTGCCTGCTGGTCAAGGGCTAAGCTTGGAGCCGATGGGCTATCATATTATGCTTATTGGATTAAAGGCCCCTCTCAAGGCGGGAGAGAGCTTTCCTTTGACGCTTGGTTTTGAAAAACATCAATCTATTACGTTTAAAGTACAGATTAAAAACCCTGGGGATGTTCATTAATGAAGCGGGTTTTGATCCTTAATGGTCCTAATTTAAATATGCTTGGGTTAAGAGAGCCAGACATATATGGAGAGCATACTCTTGATGATGTTAAAGGCTGGTGCATTGAGCGCGGTCAGCAGCTTGGCTTTGATATTGATTTTCGTCAGTCTAATCATGAAGGTGAGCTTGTGACATGGATTCAAGAGGCGCGAGGAACAATTGATGGGCTGCTTATTAATGCCGCGGCCTATACGCATACATCGGTTGCGATCCATGATGCACTTAAATTACTCGATATCCCCATTATTGAAGTACATATTTCTGATCCTAAAAAACGGGAAGAATTTCGTCATATCTCTTATATAGAGCCAGTTGCAAGCGAAGTTGTCGCTGGTGAAGGCCCTAAAGGATATCTTCTAGCTCTTGAAAAGCTCGGCGAACTTTAGTAAGCAGTTCTGATATATTAAATAAGAGATGATTATTCGATGAAAATTGATTCAGATGCAATTAAAGAACTAGCAACTTTGCTAGATGATACTGGCCTAAACGAAATTGAGGTAGCTGATGGTGATCAGTCGATCCGTGTAAGCAAAGGTGCAGCTAATGTTGTAGCGGCGCCAGCGGTCGTGCCGATTGCTATGGCTTCTGACCCTGCTATTCCACAGCAGGCAAGTGTGAGCACAGATTTAGTCGCGCATAGCCATCCTGGTGCGGTAAAGTCGCCAATGGTTGGTACGGCTTATCTACAGCCTGAACCTGGTGCACCTTCTTTTGTTAAAAAAGGTGATAGCGTTAATGCTGGTGATACACTTGTGATTATTGAGGCAATGAAGGTTATGAACCCTATCAAAGCTGAAAAATCAGGAACAGTTACTCAAGTTCTTATCGAAGATGCACAGCCAGTTGAATTTGGTGATGTGCTATTGGTTATTGAGTAAATATTAAGAGCCATAAAGGGCCTAAAACATGTTCAAGAAAATTCTTATAGCTAATCGCGGTGAAATTGCTCTGCGTATTATTCGAGCCTGTAGAGAAATGGGTATTGAGACTGTCGCTGTGCACTCAACGGCTGACACGACTTCGATGGCTGTGCGCCTTGCAGATGAATCCGTGTGTATTGGTCCGCCGCAAGGTAAAGACAGCTATCTTAATATTCCTGCTATATTGAGTGCAGCTGCTTTAACGGGCGCAGATGCTATTCACCCAGGCTATGGTTTTTTGTCTGAAAATGCACAATTTGCGCGTATGGTTGAAGAGCATGGTTTTGCGTTTATTGGTCCAACGCCTGAGCATATCGAAAAGATGGGTGACAAGGTTACGGCTAAGCAGACTGTTAAGGAGCTTGGCTTGCCAGTTGTTCCGGGTTCTGATGGCGGTGTAAACACGGCTGAAGAAGGACATAAGATCGCCAGTGACATGGGCTTTCCTGTGATTATTAAAGCAGCCAGTGGCGGCGGCGGTAAGGGTATGCAGGTTGTACGTGAAGAAGGTGAATTTATTGAGAGTTTCACGCGTGCGCGTCAGGAAGCAAAAGCAAATTTCGGTGATGATACTGTTTATATTGAGAAATTTTTGGGCAATCCCCGTCACATCGAAATTCAGGTTTTTGGTGATACGCATGGGAATGCTATTCACCTTGGTGAACGTGACTGCTCTATTCAGCGTCGTCACCAGAAGTTAGTTGAAGAAGGGCCTTCGCCTGTTCTTTCTGCTAAGCTTCGTGATGAGATTGGTGAATTGGCGGCTGAAACAATTCGTCGTATGGGTTATCGCGGTGCAGGTACGATTGAATTTCTCTATGAAGATGAGAAATTTTACTTCATGGAAATGAATACACGTATTCAGGTTGAGCACCCTGTTACAGAAATGATTACAGGGATTGATTTAATTGCTGAACAGATCCGTATTGCTGCAGGCGAAGAGTTGAGCATCAAAACACCTCCACGTTTTCGTGGTCATGCGATTGAGATCCGTATTAATGCTGAGGATCCAGATACATTTATTCCATCACCGGGTAAGATTTCACAGTTCCATGCGCCGGGTGGTTTAGGTGTACGTTTCGATAGTGCTATTTATTCCGGTTATAGTATCCCGCCTTATTACGACTCTATGATTGGTAAGCTTATTGTACATGGCCGTAACCGTGAAGAATGTATTCGTCGTTTACGCCGTGCGATTAGGGAAACGATTGTTGATGGTGTGAAAACAACTTTGCCACTTCATGATTGGATTTTACAACAAGACGCTTTTGTAAGCGGTGATTATACAATTCATTGGCTTGAACAGGTTTTAGCTGAAAAACAAAAGGCTTAAGATTATGAAATTTGTCGCTTTATCAGGATCGCACCGTACAGATTCAGAGTCTTCGAAGGTGGCTCATTGGCTGATTGATCATTTAAAAGGTAAAGGCCATGAGGGAAGTGTCATTGACCTTGGGAAGGCAGATATTCCGTTATGGAGTACAGATGCATGGGATCAAGATTCTGAACTTTCTGCGTTCATGAAGCCTTTTCTAAAACAGGTTGATGAGGCCGATGCTTTGATTTTGGTTTCACCAGAATGGGCTGGCATGGTTCCGGGAGCATTAAAGAACTTTCTTTTATATGTTAGCGGGCATGTTGCTGCGTATAAGCCTACGCTTATTGTCGGTGTATCAAGTGGCCGCGGTGGTATATACCCTGTCAATGAACTACGCGTTAGTAGTTATAAGAACACGCGTCTTTCATTTATTCCTGATAATCTGATCGTTCAAGTCTGTGAAACGGTGATGAATGACCATGATATGGATGGTGCAAATGCTGATGATAAAGAGATTAAGAAGCGTTCAGCTCATGTTCTGAATGTACTTGTTGCCTATGCGAAAGCTCTTAAGCCTATGCGTGAAGAGAATGATCTTATCCATCCGGATTACCCTTTTGGCGTATAGCTGTATTTATTTAAGCCCTTAATTTCCTATTTCTTTTGCTTTGTAGCATAATGAAAGAATGCAAGTTGTTCTTACCAGTTCTTTATTGATTGAGGCCTATAGGCAGGGACTTTTCCCCATGGCCTATGATAGGTTGAGCCCTTTTATTCAATGGGTTTGCCCCGAAGAGCGCGGTCAGATTTCTATACCGGACATGCATATCCCGCGTTCATTAAAAAAAGATATTCGCAGAGGACTTCGTGAGCGCAGTTATGAGATCAAAATTGACCATGATTTTGCGTCTGTAATTGAAAACTGCGCTGAGGAGCGCTCTGAGCGGCCAGAAACTTGGATTAATCAGCAAATCATAGATGCGTTTATAAAACTGCATAAAAAGGGATACGCGCATAGTGTTGAGTATTACGAAGATGGCGTTTTGCTTGGCGGTCTTTATGGACTGTCTATTGGTGGTGCCTTTTTTGGAGAAAGCATGTATTCCAAAGTTTCCGGTGCGAGTAAAATTGCACTCGTTCATTTGGCTGCAAGGCTATGGCATGCAGGGTATAAAGTTTTAGATACGCAATTCGTGAATGATCACTTGGAACAGTTCGGTGTGTATGAATTATTACACGAAGAGTATATGGAGGTTTTAAAGCCTGTTTTGGATTTAAAATGCAATTTTAAGATTGATGATCTTAATGAAAAAGAATTGATCGAAGCATATTTTGAAATGCGGCATCAACGATCTTAGTTATTCGCGTCTTCGTTTGAAGGGGTAGCCTCTACTTCTTTTTGTGCGCTGCTTTGCTCAATTGGCTGTGCTGGGGCTTGGTCTTCGTTCATCTGACCTTCACCCTCACGGCTTTCATTTGCCTCGTCTTCGATGAGTTCATCTTTCTTTTGAATGCAATCTAGAACCCATACATCATAAATAGGATGATCCATGGATGAGAGGCCAGGAGAAGATGCAAACATCCAGCCACTGAAAACCCATTCTGACTTTTCTTCGCCTGTTTCTTTGTTTTTGTTTACTTCCCATACTTGAAGGAATGAAGCGGACTCAGGCTTTTCCATTTCAGGGGCCTTGCGGCAAGCGCGAACCTTGATATAGATCTCACCGAATTTTACAGTTGAGCCTACATCGGCTTCAAATGTCATTGTACGCGCTGTTGTTTTATCGAGAGAACGAAGCTTTACAATCGGAAAATCAATGGTTGGCTGTGCAATAGAAGGTGCAGTTGCTGTGCATACTAGCCCCGCAGACAGGATGGTTTTAACGAAAAGCTTATGAAAGTTTTTCACTCTAATGCAGTCCTATGTTTAAATTGCGTTTTCTTCATCTACTTCAGATGTCTCAGCTTCATCATCATCGCTTTGTGACATGCTAAAGATAAATTGTCCAAGAAGCTGTTCTAGGTTTTGCGGAGCCTGTGTGTATTCAATACTATCACCATTTTCAAGCATGTCTTCTTCTGCACCAGGTTCCAGAGCAAGATAGCGTCCACCAAGTAAGCTTTGGCTGCTGATAAGAGCTGCTGTGTCTATAGGGAGCTGATATTTTGGATCGATGCTAAGGCTTACGCGGGCAAGGTATGTATCTGCATCCAGTTTTACGGATTTAACTGTGCCAACTTTTACGCCGCTGATTTGTACATCGTCGCCAGCTGCTAGGCCGCCAATACCTGAAAAGAGTGCATCTATTTCATAGCCACCTTTTCCTGCTGATACATTTGCGGTTTTATAACCGAAGCTTAAAAATAAACCGGCAGTGATTAGAACAATGGCTCCTAATAGAGTTTCAAATACATTGCGCTTCATTTCAAATATCCCTTACTCAAAATCTCAATTACACATATTTATTCTGAAGGTGTCCAGGCTTCATAATCGCCTGTGGCTTTGTCACGCTTTCCGCCTTCAAGAATATGGCCTGGTGGACGATATGCCGCGTTTGTGCCTGTCATATTAGGTTGGTGTGGTTTTTGCCATTCACGACGGAAAGATTCGTTCTCTTCTGCCGGTACAGCATCTGTTTGGTGGTGAAGCCACCCATGCCATTCTGGTGGTACTTTACTGGCTTCAGGTGCACCTTTATAGATCACCCATCTGCGCTCACGCTTAGAACCAGCGCGTGGTTTAGAGCTGCGGTAATATTTATTGCCCATAGCATCTTCGCCAACAAGCTCAGATTTCTGTGTGCGTGTAAATAAATTAATATGTGCCGGCGATATTGCGCCTAAATAACTTAAAATTCCCATTGCTTACTCATATAAATCAATGTCTTTACAAATCTATAGTCTCCTTTAATATCACGAAAAAATGAAAAGGACACCCCCTATGAGCATTAAAACCAAAGTTGAAGCCCTCGGATATGAATTACCAGGTGCAGCAGCGCCAGCTGCAAATTATGTTCCCTATGTGATTAGCGGTTCGCAGATCTTTGTTGCTGGTCAAATTCCATTCCTTAATGGGGAAAAAATGCATATGGGGCGTTTGGGTGAAAATCTATCAATAGAGCAAGGTATTGAAGCGGCAAGAGCATGTGCGCTTAACATACTTGCGCAGGCGAATGAAGCTGTAGAAGGTGATTGGAGCCGAATCGTCAAGCTTGTTAAGCTGGGTGCTTTTGTGAATTGTACACCGGATTTTTATGATCATCCAAAGGTGGTTAACGGTGCATCTGATTTGATGGTCGAGGTTATGGGCGATGCTGGCAAGCATGCACGTTTTGCCGTTGGTGCACCAAGCTTGCCTCTCGGTGTTGCCGTTGAGATTGATGCTATTTTTGAAATTAAGTAATTAACGCTTATAGAGCGCGAGTGCTTTTTCTTTTTCAATCTGTTTGAAGACTACATCTTCGGAGTGTTTTTTTTGAAGGCCTGTTTCTTCATGTGTTGCGCCGTAATAAACTTCTAGAATGCCTACGCTTTCGATAAGTGCTATGCCGATTTTTGTTGGGTAGCTTGAACAATATAAAACATAGTTTGATAAATCGGATGTTTCGAGAAGCTCGGCAGCTTTTCGAATAGCCATGACTTCTGCATGAGCGATGGGATCAATGCGTGAGGCATGTCTGTTTTCGCCGCTTGCGATGACTTTTCCATTTTGATCGGCAATGATTGCGGCAAATGGGCCGCCTTTATTATTTTCTAAATTTGAACGGGCATGGTCAATTGTTTGCTGCATCAGTTCTTCAGGGCTGTATTTTGCTTTTACTTCTTGTACGCCTAATGGTGATGGGTTGATACCTAATCGTTTAATCAGTCGTTCAACTGTACTTAGAATACGATCTGGCGCTGCTGGTTTTTGTAAGACTTGGGCGACGCCTAAATGACTTGCTTGCTCAAGAAGGTCAACAGACTCATCACCAGTTACGAGGACAATCGGGATTTTTAAGCCGTTCGTTAAAAGGTGCTTGGCAAATTCTAGTCCACCCATTGGGCTCATATTCACATCGACAAGAGCGAGATGGACATGATTTTCATTGATAATATTGATGGCTTCGTCGCCGTCGCGCGCTTCTAGAGTTTTATATCCTTTTGCTTCTAAGACTGAGCTTATTAATTGCCGGGTTACGTCGTTATCTTCTGCAATGAGGACTGAGATGAAGGCGTGATTATTCATGAAATGATTTTATCAGAATTTTATTCATGATAGAAAGGAAAGATGAAAAATATCAAAAAACAATCTGGTAATGTCCTTTTTCTAATCCTCATTGGTGTTGCATTGTTTGCGTCTCTGACCTTTGTTGTAGGG